>Ga0180301_10000058_pt1 | contig 71557 bp, 91 predicted proteins | sample GuaBasSediGuay16_FD_121797 | JGI IMG/M metagenome (GOLD analysis project Ga0180301, IMG submission 121797) | Subseafloor sediment microbial communities from Guaymas Basin, Gulf of California, Mexico - Guay16, Core 4569-2, 12-15 cm | ecosystem: Environmental > Aquatic > Marine > Hydrothermal...
AGGTACCTAGCTACTCTAATGGATTCTGGACTAATCTCAACTACTCTATCGTATATGACGACGTAGTGTTTTCTAGGTATTGGGTTACTGAGTATGTATACTGCTTCATTAACTGCTGCGTGTATTTGGAAGCAGTGTGGACTACCATCGATTGTAACTACCGTTATTGACTTTGGTTGACTACTCCTTATGATTGATGCTATCTTCCCATAGAATGCTTGATTCTCATTCTCTGGACAGTGCTCTAGAACAACGTCGTGCTCCTCAAGTACTTTTCTGTAGAATGCCTCGTTGACGTGCTTTAGACAAGCCGACACTATGGCTAATCTAGCTCCTTTTAGAGCTGGTGCCTTGACCCAGATCTCCATCAACTTACTCACTACAGTCAAGGTAGGGACCCACCTCCAAGATACTTTGAGAGAATTAGGTATACACACAATTCACCACACATACTACACGGACCTGTAGCCTCTTCACCATATTGTTTACGTATTTGACTAGCTCTCTCAGGGTCGATACTTAGCTTTATTACGCGTTCCCAATCAAGCTTAGCTCTAGCTATGGACATCTCTAGATCCCACTTCCTAGCTTTCTCACCTAATTTAACAATATCACCTATATGAGCACCAATCTTAGCAGCTATCAAGCCTTCTCTAACCTGTTCAGGTGTTGGTAGTGAGAGGTGTTCTGCTGGCGTTACATAGCATATTAAGTCAGCACCCGCCGCAGCAGCTATCGCGGCTCCGACCGCAGATGCTATGTGGTCATAGCCTGCAGCTACATCAGTAGGTAATGGACCGAGGACGTAGTATGGTGCTCCGTGACATAGCGATTTCTGTAGCTTAACATCAGCCTCTATCTTATCTAGAGGTACGTGTCCTGGTCCCTCAACCATTACCTGAACACCCTTCTCCCAAGCTCTCTTAACTAACTCAGCGACATTCAGTAGCTCAGCTATCTGGAAGTAATCATGAGCATCGACTATAGCGCCGGGTCTCAGTGCATCACCTATACTTATCACAGCATCGTACTTAGCAAATAGCTCCAGTATGTAGTCCCAGTTCTTGTACAGTGGATTCTCCTCATCGTTATGTAGCATCCACGCAGCGAGTATAGCACCACCTCTACTCACTATACCAGCAATCCTACCAACTCTCTTCATCTTAAGCACGAGGTCTCTCGTTATACCTGCGTGTAGTGTCATGAAGTCAACTCCATCCTTAAGGTGCTTCTCTATGGTATTGAGCACATCATCTTCAGTCATGTGGACTCCAGCACCATGTCTCTTAGCAGCCTCTATGAATGCCTGGTAGATAGGTACTGTACCGAAGGGTACTGGTGCAACTCTCATGAGCGTTCTCCTTATGGTGTCTAAGTCACCACCTGTACTCAAGTCCATGATTGTGTCAGTACCGTACTTAACAGCTACCTTAGCCTTCTCAACCTCCATATCGAGATTGACGACTAGAGTCGATGTACCGACATTGACGTTGACCTTAGTGCTCAGACCTTCACCAACACCAACAATCTTAACCTCTCCTCTCCTCTCAACATTCCTCGGAACAATAACTACACCACGAGCAACCCTATCTCTAAGCTTCTCAGGACTAATACCCTCAATCTCAGCAACCTTCCTCACAACATCGGGAACTGAACCACTCCTAGCAATCCTCATGACAGTAGTCACGAAGTACCACCGCACGAAAAGTACCGTACTAAACTTTAAACTTTGTAGTTTGTACCAGAGCAACCTTCACTCAACCTTATAACCCCTCACACCACTAGTCATCTCGGTGATGAGTACTCCCCAGCATGATAGATGAAGAGAATTCCTTTAGCTGACCCATAAATAGTGCTAATCACAGTCTACTCCTCACCTAGTGGGAATTTGAATACGTAAAGAAGTTATAAAGCTGTGGGGGTTCTCAATGTCTCCTCCACTTTTAGTCACTACTGGAATGTACGTAGGTCTCATAGCGGGTGTAGTAGGTACTGTGCTCCTCCTAATCTTTAGGAGAAAGCTCATTGAAAAGATGAGGTTATCCTACTGGGCTTCTCTATCTATGCTTTCATTACCTCTCCTTCTCCTACTGCAGTATGAAGCTAAGCTAATGTACGTACTTGGATTACCGATATCGTACTTCTTCGGTATTTGATATATTCCTCCTAATTGTGGTGGTGTTGCATGAGTTCAGTTGATTACTGGTCATGTATACAGGTCTCTAACCGTGTTGTCCTTGATGTTGGCATTGGGAATTCAACTAGGAAGGTTCTTGATCTTGGTGCTAAGTACGTTGTTGGTCTCGATGTTGATCGTCGTAAGATTAGGGGTTCTATACGTGATGTGAGGCTTGATTTAGTTCTTGGTGATTGCTCTCGATTACCATTTAGGTGTGATGTATTTGAACTTGTTCTCTTTCACTTTACTCTACATGAGGTAGCTCCGTATCTGCATGAGGATACTATACGTGAAGCTGGTAGAGTTGGTCGTGGGGTTGCTATTGTTGAGATACTACCTGATGATCGTGGTGCGTATGGTCTCTATGCTAGGTTGTGGCATGAAGCGATGCACAGTGTTGGTAGGTATGAGGATTATAGGGATGTTGATTACTGGGTGTCTTTGGTTGAGAGATGTGGTTTGAGAGTTGAGTTAGTTCGTGTACTTCCTGGTTCTATGGTTTCTCTTAGTGAGTTGGAGAAGGTCATCGAGAATGATATTGTTGAGTGGAGGAGGTTAGGTGTGTCTGAGGTGTATGTGCAGGAACTTCGTAGAGTTCTCGAGTGTGCTAGGGTTTGTGGTTTTCGTTGGTCTAATACTGTTCTTGTTGTTGGTGTGAGGATGTAGTCAGTATCGGGGTAGTTCTTCATCCTGGTGTCCGTTGCTGAGGCGCCATCATCACTTCCAGTACCTTGTCCCAGAACCTCCGTATCTCTCTAGCTACTTCTGTGTTAAGTAGTTTATCTGGTGATCCTATTGCGTTCTCGAGCTCACTATCGTACGGTAGTGTAGCCACGTTTTCAATACCCCACTTACGTACTTCTTCCTCAACAGCTTTAATCTCATTTATGTTTCTCACCATGTTGATTACGAGACCTAGGGTAGGTACGTTTAGTTTTTTCAGTACCTCCCACAACTTCCTGACACCTGCTATCGATAGCCTTGAGGGTGTTGTAACTAGTATCGTCTTGAGCTTGTGTTTGAGTAATCTAGCTACTTCCAGTACCTCATCACTTGTTCCTGGTGGTAAGTCGATTAGTAGTAGATCGAGTTTGCTCCAACGTGTTATAGCTAGGATCTCTATCATTGCATTGACTATGTCTACTCCTCTCATCGGTACCTCTTTATCACCTACGAACATTGCTATGGACATGAACTCTACACCGTATACCTTCGGCGGTACGAGACCGTACTCTTCTCTAGGTTTAGCATCTTGAGCACCGAGAACTATGTGGCATGCCGGACAATTGAAGTCTAGATCGAGTAAACCAACTCTAAGCCCTCTTTTTGACAGTACTAGTGCACTCAAGGTAGCTAACGTGGTCTTGCCGACACCCCCCTTACCACTCGCTATAGCAACTACATTACCTACGTGTTCTACCCTATGTCGAATAATTGCTACTCTAGGATCTAGGTACTTGACTTCTCTAGGAGTATCGACTTCAGGCAAACTCCTCTACCTCTAACAATCTCGTAGTCAGGGGATCCACATCTAGGGCATTGAATGAATGTGTGTACTATATCAGGTACGAAGTGAATAGCTTCTCTAGTAGCTTCATCCAGCTTCTTACGCACATCACTTAACTTCCAAGTGAAACCACATGAACGGCATCTGAACTCAGCTTCAGTAACCTCTACTCTAAACAATACATCCTCTAAGCCCAGGGATTTCGCTAACTCTTTCAGAGCAAACTTCAGTACCTCGAGATCTATACCCTGTAACTCACCAACCTCAATAACTACCTCCTTTATCTTGTGATCACTATACTTCTTAGTCACATCGAGTAGTGAGTACAGTACTGCCTCTGCAAGAGCCCACTCATGAACCACATTACTGTAGTTCTACTTAAGGTAGTTTAAGTTTTTCCACAGAAACTCAACGACTTTACTTCTGTCCTTAGTGAGGAAGATGTAGAGTTCGAGTACTAAGAGTACGTGCTTGCACAGTGCCTTCCTAAATTTATGGTGTGGACAACCGCAGCTAAATTCTCCAGTTCGTAGGTTTATGTAAACCCTGTACTCACCAGTCTTACCCTTCACGAAAGCATCAACGTGGTCTTGACTTAGTTCAACAACCTTAAATCTCCCCTGATTTAGGTACACCATGAAGTCAACTAACTTCCTGTAAATAGCTCTACTCTGTACTGGTAAACCTAGCTCAGCTAGTATCTCAGGTACCTCAAGTCTTCTCTTCAGCTGTACATAGGCATTCAGTGTATTCAGCACCATGTTAGGTAGTGCCTAAGGGAGAACCACTTAATAAACTCTGCTTCACTTAACTTACTCAGTGATGAGGGTCGTCAGGGCTGAAGTAGTGATGTAGCTGTCGCCTCACTGATTGTCAGCAAACTTACAGAACTTGAATAGAGAGATGTCTAACACTTAAATAGTTAAGGTAGAGAGTCTTGACTTGTGTGGATTGCAGTCATAGTTGATGACACGGTTAATGTAGCTGAGTTAGGTACTGAGTTCCGTGATGTATTTACTAAGGCACTGTCAGATGGAGTGAAGGGTGTGCTGCTGTACTTAGTTGGTGGGTACTCACTGTCTAAGGTGCTACCAGCTATTAGAGATGTCTTACTGAACAATGTAGCTCTTGGAGTTGTGATGTACGTGATTGACCAGGATACGGCCCTAAATGTCGTTCGAGAAGCAATTGATAGGTCTGCTCGTGATCTTATTAAGGAGTTTATAGTCATTACATCCTCCTCTAACTCTCCTGTCTACAGAATTGCCGATTTTATTAGGTCTTCGTTACCGAATGCTAAGGTTGTTGTTAAGGTGAAAGCATGAAGTTAGACTTCGTAATTACTGTGGATAGGACCTTGATGACAAATCACCATGGTAGGGAATTTCTCGGTTTCATGACTACGAGCCCAGCTGTTGGTCTTCCAGAGTTTCTCTGGATGTGGATCTGTGCACCTAAACCTAAATGTGATAAATTTGGTAGACCCGTAGAAGCTCCATATGGTTTGAGGAAGATAGAGGCCGCACTTGTGGGGGCAGGTTTCAAAGCTGCTATTATAGATCCCGATTACCTAGACAAGTACGTGGATGACTGCCTTGCTGTACTCATTGGTCACCATGATTTCTTCGCTTTCTGTGCACCAAGTAATGTCTGGTGGGCAGTAACTAAGAGGGAACCCGTCAATAGGAAGTACTTCATGAAGTTGATGGAGAGTCCAGCAATGAGGAGATTGAAGAAGAGGGGTGGTAAGATAGTTGTTGGTGGTCCTGCTGCATGGCAGTGGCTTCACGTTGAGGATCTATGGGAGAGGTGGGGTGTTGACTGTGTTATTGATGGTGAAGCTGAGAAGGTTATTGTCGATATTGCTCAGAAGATTATTGAGGGTGAACCTCTACCTAAGTACATCTATGTTTCACCGAGGGATAGTCCATCAATTGATGAAATACCGACTATAGTTGGTGCTAGTGTCAATGGTCTTATTGAAATTATGAGGGGTTGCCCGAGAGGTTGTAAGTTTTGTAGCGTTACTCTACGACCACTTAGGTTCATTCCACTTAGCAAGATAGAGGAGGAGATCAAGGTCAACGTAGGAGCTGGTGTTAGACACATACTATATCACTCCGAGGACGTTCTGCTCTATGGTGCTGATGGTATTAAACCGCGTGAAGAACCTCTAATGAAGCTACATAAGCTAGCTATCAAGTTCGTTAAGGAAGGTAAGGCAGAGTCTATTGGTTGGTCTCATGTAGCTCTTTCAACTGTAGTGTATGCTGAACGTGAGGGTAAGCTAGTAAGTAAGATTACTCAACTTATCTATAGTGAGACAGATCAGGACTGGATTGGTGTTCAGACAGGTATAGAGACAGGATCACCTAGGTTATCTAAGATAATTATGCCAGGTAAGTCAGCACCATACCCACCGGAGAAGTGGTCTGAAATTGTTGAGGAAGCTTTCGCTATAATGGCTGAGAACAGGATAGTACCAGCAGCTACGATAATACTTAATCTACCTGAAGAAACACCTGAGGACTGTATGAAGACTCTTGAGCTAATCGATAGGTTGAGGGATTACCCAAGCCTCATCGTACCAATGTACTTTGTACCAATGGGTGTACTGAAGAGTAAGGAAGAACTCCTTAAATTCAGGATAAAGCCGGAGCATGTCGAAGTTATGTGGAAGTGTTTAGAGCACTCACTTAAATGGGCTCCAAAGCTCACAGATCTCTACCTGAAGGATCCAGCACTCTACCCAGTTAAACTAGGTATCAAGTTATTCCTGAAGTTTATTGAGTGGAAGAAGAAAGGCCTTGAGAGAAAGGTAAAGGAGTACATTATGAGGGCAGCTGAAGGCGTTTTTGAGCATAGGCCAAAGTCATAGCGTCAAATACTGAAGACCTTACCTATTCTACTTACTATAACTAATTTGATGTAATTACTTAATTCCTTGAATACTCCATAGAATGCTTTCCACAGTATTTTCATTTCGGCTTTACCACGTCTCTTAAGTATCTTGGCTATGAAGTTGAAACTACCGTAGAATGCTATGTAGGCTTTTGCTAGGGCTTTAGCTAAATCCCTAGCACTAAGGTAGAATGTCTTCATTACTGGATGTAGTGTATCGTAGTGCTCTAGATTCCAATCGACAATTAGGTTGTTTTTCCTTGCAAATTCCCATAGATAGGTTCCAGGGTACGGCGTAAGTAGTGTGAACTGTGCGTAGTCTGGATTTAGTTTCTTGGCGAACTCAATGGTCTTCCCTATGGTGTACCAGTTATCGTATGGTGCTCCTAGTATAAATGACGTTACGGTGATGAACCCTAGGTCCTTACACATCTTCAGTACCTCTGGTACCTTCTCAAGACGAATACCTTTACCATACCAATCAACTATTTCCTGGCAACCACTTTCGACTCCGAAGTAGATTGTGGCGCATCCTGCTTCTCTGAGCTTTACCAAGGTCTCGTGATCTACTGTATCGACTCTACTTGAACAAGCCCACGTTACCTCGAGTCCCCTCTCAATTATTTCCTCAGCTATCCTCTTAGCTCTCCTCCTATCTAGTGTAAATATGTCATCGATGATACCGAATTGTCTTATACCAAATCTCCTGTAGAGGTACTCCACTTCATCAACAACATTCTTTGGTGACCTAGCTCTGTACTTCTTACCAAATAATTTTGAGGACGAGCAGAATACACAGGAGTAAGGACAGCCTCTACTAGTTAATATTGGTACAGCGACTTCACCTGCAACACCGTACTTAGCTAGATCAAGTAGATCCCATGCAGGAAAAGGTAACTTGTCAAGATCCGTAATAGGTTCTCTATCAGGATTAACAAACACTTCTCCTCGAATTCTAAATGTGATACCACGTATTTCCCTAAGTGGTATTTCACCGAAGAAGTAGTGAGTACATAGCTCCTTAAACGTAATCTCTCCCTCACCACGGACGATGACATCTACCTCTGGTACCTCCTCCATAACCTCTAGGTGAGTGAAGGTAACATGAGGACCACCCATGATAGTGACTGTGTTCGGTTTAACCCTCTTAACGTACTTAATGAGCGATATTGCCCTAGGATAGGAAGGTGTTGTACAGGTAACACCAAGGATGAGGGGGTCCTCTCTTGAGATTATTTCAACAGCATCATCTATACTTAACTTCTCCACATTCATGTCCAATATTCGAACCTTAAGTCCTAGGTCTCTAGCTACTGCAGCTAGATATGCAAGTCCAAGTGGTGGTGCAGAACCTACGTACTTTTGGACAGCAGATGGGTATGGAGGATTCACCAGTATGATGTCAACCACTATGAATCCCCATGGATGGAGTATCCTACATAACTAATACGGATTTCTCATCAGGAGGATCGTGACTAAGTACACAGAAGAAATATATCGTGGAATTACTCATGTTAAACGTAGCCCCCACCCGCGATAGCTCCCGCGTCACGGGAGTAGATGAAACGGGTGGGCTTGCCCCCCGCTTCCTACTTAAATAACCTCAATTACGAATCTACCATTCTCGTACACTAGATCACCATCAGCGTACACCTTACCTCTCTTCATATCTGCTATCAAATCAACGTGTATTGCCGATGTATTCCTACCTCCTGTCTCTGGGTATGCTGATCCAAGAGCTATGTGTACTGTTCCACCTATCTTCTCATCAAATAGTATGTTCCTGGTGAACTGGGTAATGTCGTAGTTCAGTCCAAAAGCTACCTCACCTATTCTCTTAGCTCCTTCATCAACCTGTAGGAGTTTCTCAATAACTTCCCTACCTTTCTCTGCTGTGTACTCAATTACTTGACCTCTATGGAACTTAATACGTAGACCAATTATCTCATACCCACCCCACAAGACTGGGTAAGTAGCTGTGTACGTACCTTCTGCACTGTCCTCTATTGGTGCTGAGAACACCTCGCCACCTGGCATGTTCTTCTTTCCATCATCATTTATCCACGTTCTACCACTGACCTTTAGAGTTAGGTCCACGCCATCACCAATGAACCTCAACTCATTCACCTTCATTAGAAAGTTCTTGATCTTCTCTTGGTACTCAGCTTGTTTTCTCCACTCATCAACTGGATCATCTTTATCTACCTTACAGGCTCTAAATACGAACTCCTCATAGTCTGTATACGACATCCCCGCTTCTTGAGCAAGTGCTGGAGTTGGAAATGCCGTTACACACCACCTCAATTTACCTTCAGAACTCCTCTTGAGAAAGATCTCAGTTAACGGTCTACGACCCTTAGCTAGTAGCTGTAGCTTTCTCGGATCAACTGTTACGAAGGGTTTGGTGTGTTGTGGTGCATCTACCTGTATCATGACATCGACATTCTCGAGAATTAGCTTGGATATCTTAGGTGTGTAGGTGAGTACTTCATCAGGTGCGTACCTTAGGAAGACCTCTCGTGTAACTTCATCAGATAGGGATACGATAACTGGGTAACCACCTGAAGCGACGATGTACTTCACTAACTCCCTTATGAGTGGTACTGCTTGTAAACCAGCTGATACAACTACCTCATCTCCCTTCCTAACTTCTGTTGAGTACTTGACGAGTACCTCCGCCAACTTAGATACTCTGGGATCAACCACGAGGATCACCACTCTACCTCACAAAAATTCACAAATATATAGATCGTTTCAGCTAGCACAGCTAGTTAAGGGCTCAACTACATACGTCAGGGAAATAGCAAAATGGCTATTAACAACTTGGTCTCGCGATGATGTATGAACCAGAGAATTGTCTCACCAGAGGTTTTTGTTGAAGAGGCTCTCGCATACAGGTACGGTGGTAGGGTTAAGCTAGAGGACATAAGGTATAGTGACCTTGCATTACTCACGATACCTACCATCATCAAGGTACTGAGCGAGATTGTGCCCGGCATTAAGCAGGTTAGTGCTTGGTACCGAAGTACACTACCTTACTTGATTGAGGTATCAGGTAAGCGTCTACTCATTGTTGAAACTCTACCAGGTGCTCCTTCAGCAGCCGCCGTACTTGAGGAGTTAAAGGTGTGTGGTGTAAAGTAATGTCATCTATTGTGGTTATGTCGGTAGTCTATGTGATGATTTGAGGCCTGGTGATGTGGTTGTTGTTGAGGAAGCTATTGTGGATGAAGGGGTTTCGAGAATTTATAGACCAGGTGCAACGAGATCTTTTGCATCGAGGAAGTTGCTTAACATGGTGCGTGAGGTTCTTAACAAGCTCCATGCTGATTACAGGGTAGTTCGTGTGTGGACTACGGATGCTCCTTACATGGAGACAGTTGAGAGGGTTCAGTGGTTTAGGGATGTCTATGGGTGTAGTTGTGTCGATATGGAGACTTCAGCACTGTACACCGTAGGCACTTACCTAGGTCTTGAGGTATGTGCTGTTCACCTGGTTAGTGATCAAGTTACTGAACGTGGTTGGTACGTATTATTCTTCAAGGAGGAATTTAAAGAGATGAGAAGGAGGTTCTGTGAAATCCTCCGTAATCTATGTGTTGAGCTGTTGACTAGGTTTAAGTCCCTTTCTGCCCTCTAGTAACTCACTAGGTTTACCCTCAAACACCACTCTACTACTGACTAGTACGTAGATTATTAGCAAGCTCTAGTGTAACTTCACATTCTGTTCTAAGGGACCATACTATCCTGAGTAAATCACGTAGCTTCCTTATGCTACTAAGTACCTCTTTAGCTATCTTCGGTGCTGATTGTGATGCATGTTCATCTAGTAGCAGAAGCTTCGTTTTCCTCAATATAGGCATAGCCAGGGCTAATATCAAGACTAAGGTCTTGGTGATTAGCGATGCTGTATCAACTGCAGCTAGTACATTTCATGCACTATGTATTGGTGTTGTGCGTGTTGTTACTTACGAGAATACCACCTGGAGTTTCTATCCGTGGCTAATGATAATTCTTTGTGGAATAGCAAGTGACATTGGATGTACTCTAGGAACATTACTCAATATCCCGACTAGGAAGCTAGTTGTGCTACCCAAGTGTGAAATAGCGAGACTAGTCCCTTAATCCTGGTGTAACCTGGTACATACTCTTCAGTACTGTACTCATACTCGTGTTCATGTTTAGACCACAGGACCTAACACCGGAACGGGTTAGGCCACTTGCATCACTAAGTTTCAGCCCAAGCCGATTTCGTCATTGATCTGACCATCAGGTTGCTCATCACCAGAGCTAACTAATGTAGGTACCGAATATACCCTACTCTCCATTCTTCTTGAGTCTCCTCAAGTACCTTTCCTCTTCTACGTCAGTTATGCACCCTCTCTCAAGAGTTGGTACTGTCAGCCCTATTCTCGGTGGACAACCAGGTATGAATAGACCCAACTCCCTATACCTCGCAGTGCAATTACCGAAGAGAATTAACTGCTTACCAGCAACTCTGGGTATTTCACTCTCCTCTATAGGACCAGCAATAATTATGTACTTCCTAAGTAGCTCTAGCTCCCCACTCTTCTCAAATATCTTCAAAACATTCATTATAGTACCGACACAGCCACTGCACGCTCTAGGCATGTAGATCTCAACGCACTTGAGGTACTTCTCTAGATCAACTTCAGGTCTCTTGAAACTCCTCCTAACCCTCTCAATAGGTTCCCCTAAGACCTCAATCTGCTCTAACTTAGGTGCTAATCCCCTCTCAATAGCTACTCTGAGAGGAGGTACATCCTCTACCCTAAACCCCATTACCTGTGCGGCCACCACATCAACAGCCAATGGGTCATCACCAGCCATCACAATACCCATCTCTACAGGATCACCATCAACAGGTCCAAGACCTTCCATAGCAATAACCCCATCCACAACATTGAGCTTCGGCTTAACAACGGTCACTAAGTCAACAAGAGCTTCGTAGAGACCTAGTCTATGTAGTTCCCTCTTACTAGCATCACTCAGCACACCCTTGATGTTCTTCATAGCGCATGTAATTAGGCAGGTACAGTGCGTCTTCAGCTTCGGTACGTTGATGAGGGTATCAGCCTCAAGTACAGGTTTAGCAACTTCAATTCTCTTCAACATCCTACCACTAGGTACTTCAACAATAACCTGTGGACACTTCTTTAGATTAAGTACTTCAGCACCCTCTTCTTCAGCACCCTTCTTCATTCCCGTGACCTCAAACGCCTTCTCAGTATCAACACCAACAGGTGAGGACTCACCAATAATGACCCTAGACGCTCCAGCTCTCCAGCACAGCCTTATCACAGCACGTACAACATCTGGACTAGTGCAGACATGTGGTTCAGAAGTAACTCTCGTGAGATTCGGCTTAATGAGAACAGTATCTCCTTTCTTGACGAACTTAGTGATACCACCGATCAACTCAATAGCTCTCTCAACAGCTAAATCTATAGAAACATCAACACGAGTAATGGATACTCTATAGCTCACAGAAAAACCCCTGAGGTAACTCATGATGGAGATCATTGAAAAAAGTTTGTTTCTTGCTAACCTAAACAAGAGCATGGAGAACCTGAACCTTCGCTTACTACCTCAATTCTGAACTAAAGCTTCATTCCCACTAGCTCACACTAGTGAAGGCTATCATTGATACATCTAAGCTAGCCACGGTCTTCTGAAGGATTGAAGTTAGGGGCTATGAGCTAGAGCTGCTTTAGGTAGGATTTAGAGCAGTTACCATGCTAATGATAGAGCCTTGCGTTAGTGACGAAGCTTAACCTAAGCAATCACTTAGAGAAACTGATATATTCGATATCTAATTGCCGATACCGGTGGTTTCCACGTGAAGAAGCTCACACTGCTTATAGTGACAGCTGCCGTGCTGTGTTTAGTGGTAGCTTTGTACCTACTCTACTACATACCTTCACGTACTCAAGTTGTGAGATTGAAGGTCTTCTGTGCTGGTTCTCTGAAGGGAATTCTCGATGAATTTAGTGAAATCTTTGAGAAGAAGCACTCAAATGTTGTGGTTGAGATTGAGGCTAGTGGTAGTGTTGTTGCTGTGAGAAAGGTTACAGAGCTGGGTAAGTTAGCTGATGTGGTTGCTGTTGCTGACTACACACTGATTCCAGAACTAATGATGCCTAAGTACGCTAGCTGGTACGTAGTGTTTGCTACTAATGAGATAGTGCTAACCTACACCGATAAGAGTAAGTATGCTAACGAGATCTCGAGTAGTAACTGGCTTGAGATACTCTTGAGACCTGGTGTCAGATTTGGGTTCTCAAATCCAAATGATGATCCCTGTGGCTACAGGGCCGTCATGGTGCTTACATTAGCCTCGAAGTACTACAGTGCTCCTCAGATACTTGACCTCCTTCAGGAGAAGACAAACCTTAGGATCGAGTACGTGAATGGTACATACCACATATACGTACCACCGAACTTCAAAAGCCTAGATCCAGATAGGATAGTTATCAGGGGCAAGAGCATTGAGCTAGTTGCATTGCTTCAAGCAGGTGTATTGGACTATGCATTTGAGTACAGGAGCGTTGCTATTCAGAAGGGCCTTAAGTACATTGAGTTACCTCCTGAAATTAATTTAGGTTCACCTAAATTGAGAAGTAAGTACGGTAAAGTTATCGTTCACCTATTTGCTGGTAGCGAGAAGGAGAAGGTCATTATAGGTAAGCCCATAATTTACGGAATTACTGTACCTCTAAACGCACCCCACAGGGAGTTAGCTCTGAAGTTTGTTGAGTTACTGATCAGTGATGTGGGTAGGGAAGTATTTGAGAGAAATGGTCAACCACCTTTAGTACCACCTCTTGGTTTTGGTGAGGTACCTGAGGACTTGAGGAGATTGGTCGTGATTGGGGGGTAGCTATGTCTCGACTAGCTACTGTATTCTATGCTATTGGTGGGGTGCTCATATTCTTCTTACTAGCCCCACTCCTCATCTTCGTAGCTACCACAGATTTAAACTATGTACTTAAGTATGGTTTTGATGAAGAAGCCACCTCGGCTATGTACATAGGTATGTTAGCTGCAACAACTTCTACATTGATTCTCCTCATCCTTGGTACACCTCTAGCGTATGCACTTGCTAGGTATAGGTTTCCGGGCAAGGGTTTGATTGAAGCTGTGATAGATCTACCACTGGCAATACCTCATGGAGTTGTTGGCATCATGGTTCTCCTAGCGTATAGCTCTAGAGCACCTCTCGGTACTTTACTCGCTAACTTAGGTATGAGGATTGAGGATTCCTTCTGGGGTATTGTATTTGCTATGGTATTTGTCTCTGTACCTCTTGCTGTTGATACTATTAAGGAGGGCTTCGATATGGTTGATCCAGAGATTGAGTACGTAGCTAGAAGCTTAGGGGCTTCTGAGCTCATGACCTTCATGAAGATCTCTCTACCCTTAGTTACTAAGCACATAATTACAGCAGCACTACTATCTTGGGCTCGTGCTATGAGTGAAGTTGGTGCTATACTCGTAGTTGCTTACTTCCCTAAGTCAATAAATGTCTTAGTCATGGAGAGATTCTGGACTTACGGTCTTGAGGTAGCTAAGGCAACTGCTTTCCCACTACTAATCACCACACTAACTGCATTCACCGTAGTGAGAGTACTTGGGGGTAGAAAGTAATTGATTTTCCTCGAAGATGTGTGGGTTAATCTCAGGGATTTTGAGCTAAGAGGTATCACATTGAGTGTGAGTAAGGGTGAGTACTTTATCGTAATGGGTCCTTCAGGTGCTGGGAAGACAGTCTTACTTCAAACTATCTTAGGTATTTACAAGCCGTGGAGAGGTAAGATTTTCATCGATGGTGTTGACGTGACTGATTACCCACCTGAGAAGAGAGGTCTTAGCTACGTGCCTCAGAACTATGGTCTTTTCCCACATATGACTGTTGAGGAGAATATAGCTTTCGGTCTCAAGGTAAGGGGCTACAGTAGACGTGAGGTTAAGAGGAGAGTACGTGAGATAGCTGATGTACTGGGTATCAGTCACCTACTACATAGAAATCCAAAGACCTTAAGTGGTGGTGAACAGCAGAGAGTTGCTCTAGCTAGAGCCCTAGTTGTTGAACCTAAAGCTATACTCCTAGACGAACCCTTATCAGCTCTAGACTACAGAACTCGTGAAGAGGTAATTAAATTCCTTCAGAAACTTCACAGCTCACTGAAGTTTACAGCAATACACGTAACTCATGACATTGTTGAAGCACTTGAGCTAGGTACTCGGGTTGCACTAATGTTCAACGGTAAAGTAGTTTACTCTGGCCAACTAACTGAAATCCTCTGTAATCCACACTACGTAGGACTACTCAGTAGTCAAGGACTGGTAAACTTCCTCGAAGGTAAAGTAGTTGGTTTCATTAATGGAGTTCTCTTAGTTGACCTGTGTGGAGTAGTAATTAAGGTTAAGTCAACTACCAAGATAGGTGCTGGATCTCGAGTTTTATTAGCAGTAAATTCAGGTGACTTAGAAATCCATAAGGACAGTACTGGTGCTGGTAACGTGCTGAGGTGTAGAGTTGAGAAGATGAAGTACCGACTAAGTTACTATGAAGTCCTCGTCAGGTATAACGGCATCAAGCTGAAGGTATGTGCATCCACTCGTGAAGTTAAGAAACTCAATCTAAAACCTGGTGATAGTGTTTGGGTTAGGATTCCCGAAGATTGCGTCAAGGTCGTTTACTCTTAATCAACAATGTTGAGTAAGGTTCTATCTCCTTTCCATTGGGTAGGCTGTAGATTGGTAACATGTACTACACTCACTTAAGTGTAAAAACTTAAAATTATGACAGTAAATTATGACAGTCCCTTGTGCTTGCAAGAGGATGAGAAGGTGATTAGCGAGTTAGTTGGTAAAGTTGTGGTTGGATCAGCTTACTTAGGTCTAGTCATCGCTATAGCATTTAATGCTGATAGGCTTAAGACAGCAGCCACGGCAGCTATAATCGTTACAGCATTAGCGCTCGCACTTGGGTTCATGGATCCAGTAAAGGCACTACCGTACGTAGATCTCGATGTTATTGGGCTTATAGTACTTGCATCAGCGCTCTCTTGGGCTATTGAAGATAGTGGATTAGCTATGTGGATAGTAGCTAAGTCACTTAAGTTAACAGGTGGTTCAATTCGTCTAGTCGTGATAGTCATTGGTATGGTGAGCCTCCTCCTCAGTCTATGGCTAGAGAACATTACTGTCGTCATAATAATGGCGCCAATAGTCTTTGCAGTCTCGAGAGCGCTTGGAGTGAACCCCATACCACTTCTAATAGTTTCAGCACTTGGCTCAAACCTAAGTGGATCAGCACTACTATGTGGGGATCCACAGGCAGCGATCGTAGCATCAGCATATGGTTTAACCTTCACTGACTTCATAATATATAACTGGAGACCATCAATGTTCTTCATAGTGATAGCTAGCTCGATAGCAGGTCTCCTACTCATGCCAACAATCATTAAGATAGCTGATAGGGAGTTCTACACAGGTGTAGGAGGTGAGGCTAGAGCATGTGTACAGGAACCTAGATTCAGTAACTACATGATGGCTACACTACTAGCTATGGCAGTTAAGGCTACACTGCTAAGCTTAAGACGTGAACTTGGCTTCAACCTAACTACATGCGCAGCACTAGCGGTAATCCCACTACTGCTGATTTACTGGAGGAGGGTTGCTAGGAATTTGAGGGAATTCTTCGAGAAGGTTGTTGATATTAAGTTAGTTGGATTCTACATAGCGATGTTCTACCTAGTCGGTTTCCTAGATGGTGTTGGACTTACTGGTGACATAGCTAAAGCCATAGAGCACCTTAGTGGCGGCAGTAGTCTCCTAGTGCCTCTAGTCCTTATTGGGATAGGCGCAGCATCATCATCGTTCATCGATAACGTACCGCTTGTAGCAGCGTTTGTCCCTGTAGTGACGAAATTAAGTACAATGCTTGGTATAGACAAGGTGGTACTAGCTTGGGCAATGCTCCTCGGAGTAACCATTGGTGGAGGTGGGTCATTCATAGGCTGTATGGCAGCTTACGCAGCTGTTAGAATTGGTGAAAGAGAAACAGGTAGGAGAATTACCTTCGCTTACTACGCTAAGATGGCTATACCCTTCACAATAGTTGCACTACTAGCAGGAACAGCAACATACTACGCAACATACCTCAGCTACCTAACCAAGACTTGAGGTGAATACAGCTGCATGGAGTAGAGCTACTACTAGGCATAGCTCTAGGATTTGTACTTCACGAACTATTGCATTTAGTCATGGCACTAGCACTTGGTACGAAACCATGTCTCAGGTTCATTGAGCACAGGTTCGTACGAAGGAAAGTAGTATCCATAACCGTAGTACCCACAACAGAGAACAAGTTAGCCAGAGCACTAATAGCGCTTTCACCTCATACTTTAACACCAATACTAGCAGTACACTATATAGCAACAGGTAATGTACTACCGTTGATAATTATGGTCGTGAACCTTATAGCGCTCCCTCAAGACGTAGCATTTGCACTAAGACACAAGTGATCATGAGCAGAAACCAGCGGATAATGAAGTTGATAATCAGATTTTTCACACTTTAATTAATGAGCCCACCTATTCCTTTGTAGGATCTAGCATGAAACCGTGTTCACGAGGTGTTGTCATTGTCTACATGGAAGCTCCATAGGTTTATAGGTGAGAAGCTCCTGGGGTACTCAAATCCTGAAATTGACAAACTGGTAGATTGTGTTACCTTACATGACGTAACTAGATACAATATTGAAGCTCTCGTAAAGGTTGTAGAAGGTATTGTGTACCCAAGATATGGAGAAATTGGTCTGAAGTACTTCACCCTACATCACTTTCTGGATAGGATAATCGAAATTGAAGTCAAGAAGTACAAAGACTACCTCATCTTAAGCTACTACGCTTCTCACATATCAAACTTACCCTTCTCCTTCACTACCTATACTCCTCCCATCTACAGCAGGCCAGAGTACTCTGCTTGCGGGCTGGTAGAAGATATTATGCTTCGAATTGGTAGGGACCCATGCAACGTATTAACTCTCTTTGTTGCCCGCCCTGAGGAAATTAAGCACATAATCTACCTTGATTACAGAGGAAGGGTACGTAAGATGAAGCTAACTCGACTAAAGGAAGCTATTGAAAAGCTAAAGCAGCTAGGGTGTTCTCATGGAGATACGGTCGTGCTGTTAAGAAGAATTATTCGTGAGGTTTTAAGCCTAGTCTGTGGACATATCGTGGCCCTTACGTATCTGACTTTAGTTGACAAGTCGTTCAATGCGAAGATTCAGAGTAGCTTCATCAAGCACTATCAGCAATACACGCAATATCATGAGCACTTTCGTAGCTCACTACTTCAAGTGCTTTATGCTTTAGCTTCGTTGTCTGAGAGGGAGATTATGGATGAGTATTGTGGTAAGGATCAGTAGCTCAGTCTCCTGGAGTACTCTTGAGTTTCACATAAGGACAAGTGAAACTTACTGTCTGTAAATACCACGCTCTAGCCACTAAGAGGTAAACTTATCCCCCTTACACACAAGATTAGTAGTAACTTCCTTGAATTGCTTATTTCGAAGATATTTCTTGGATTAGCTATGGAGCTGAATGTGATTTCTTGGTCGTGCTCTAGTACACAGGAGATTGTCAAGTAGTCAATTGCTATAGCGCTAGTTATCTTGCTTCCTTTCTTAACTTCACCCTTAGAAATTGACGCAGTCCAAGTAGGGAGTAGTCTTCTACTGAAGTTCTTCACATACCTATGTTGGCTGGAGAATGGAACTGTGTTTTCACGACAGATTTCAAGTCCTAGGGATGACATTATCAGTACTCTCAGGATAGTAGCTTGCACATACGAAGGCCTTAGTGCTTCCATTAGCTCTTGCCTCGAATAGGGTATTCTGTTTGAGTTCTTCAGGCACTACATGCGTGTTAGGGAGGTGCTGTGGTTTGCTATGTGGAGGAGAAGTGGCTTTGGAGCCCCGGCCGGGATTTGAACCCGGGACCTCCCGCTTACGAGACCGTGTCTGTATGCATGTGCAACGTAATGCATATATGCATGTGATTCAGGTTGGAATTCCTGTTGGAGTTACTGTTGGAGTTCAGGTATGTGGGGTATTGTGGAGGTGTTGCATGTTATGGATCCTAGCTTAGTGAATATCTCCCTCATTCCTCAGGATGTTAGGAGGAGGTTGCTTGAGTACGTACTTGCTAAAGGTGTTAGACCTAGTGACCTAGGTTACGATAGGACCTACATCTACAGGGTGAGGAAGGGGTTGAGACCTGTTACCGATGAGTTGCTTAGAGCTGTACTCAAGTACTTGACAGTTGATGAGTATGTTGAGGTTGTTGGTGAGAAACCACCTGTAGAGGAGGCTACCGTCAACGACATAATCAAGGTGATCTCTAAGGCACTTAGAGATCCAGAGTTCAGGAAGATCTTGATCACGTACCTAGAGCGTTACCTAGGTGACTACATTAGGGCTTGCTCAAGTACGTACACGGTCAGTGAGGAGGATATTGAGTACTTCGTGAAGGTACTTAGGAGTGAAGGTAGGTCGGAGAAGACAATTAGGGAACACCTTAGGTACCTACGTAGAGCACTCAGCGACTTAGACTTCACACTATCTCCAGAGCCTGTTGAAGATGGCTTTAACCTCCTCGAGGGTTAGTGGTCTGTAGTTTACCTTCTCCTGCTCAGGTCTGTACATTCTGAAGCTCTCGTACAGTTGCTTACCTAGGTACGGCTCTCTAGGAGTGATGACTACCTTGATGAACTTCTTAAGCGCCTTAGTGATGTCCCTAATCACGTACGGACTCTCACCACTGTTAATGAGCCCAGCAACGTACTCCCTAATGTCTTCTGGATACACACGCCAGAGAGAGGAGTTATGTTACTCATGACCAGGCTATACAGCTACCAGGTAGTAATTACGTCGGTAACTGAGATCTTACTAGCAATATACCTACTTAGAGACCTTGGTATTAGATTGAGCGACCTATATAGGGATGATGTGAGGAACGTAAGGTGTATTGGGTGGATTGCTCTGCTAGTACTCTTCTGTGAAGGTCTCTTCTTCTTGGAATCACTGATCAGTGCTAACCTGTACTATAGTGGTGATGTAGGTAAATACTGGTCATGGTGGTATGACATGATTAAGCACGTACCTCTCTGGGCTAGGTACTTCAACGCACTTGCCATACCATTCATATCAGGTGTATGTGAGGAAGTGATTTACAGAGCATATGGAGTAACAGCATTGGAGAAACTGGTAGGATTTAAGAAGGCAGTAATAATACAGGCAATAGCGTTCGGAGTTTTCCACGTATGGCCACTCCACATATTAATAACATTCACCATAGGACTAGTCTTTGGACTAGTGTACGTTAGAAGAAGAAAACTAACAGTACTCACAGTAGCACACACCCTAGTTGACTTAATAGGCTTCTCAACCTTCATAGTACCTAGGTAAGGAGTAGGGAGCTATCTCTTTAATCCCCTCATCGAGAGAATAGGGACCCTACCAAAGAATCCCATAGCAACCTCACTACCTGGTTCTTCAGGAACGAGAATCAACCTAAGAGCTTTAGGTCTACGAAATCTAGACACTAAAACCGCATAGTCGCGAATTAACATGAAAGTAGCTTCAAACCCCTCACTCATCGATATCGGTACCATATCTAGACCAGCAACAGAGATAGAGGAGTAAAACATTAGATCATAAATATTGAGTACACCAGACCTAACGTACTCCTTAAGTACATCATCCTCAGCAAGAGGGAGCATCACCTCACAGTAACCAAGACCACCCATGTTCTCAGCAACAGACCTCAAAACCTCATTAAGGAAATGAAGCAAGTAAACACAACCAACACTACCCAACGGACAACCCCACCACTCAAAAACTCTAGCAACACTCTCACTCAACCAAGGAGAGAGCGAGTAATCAATACCGAAGTGAGGGAAACCAATAGCATTAGCTAACCTACTCAAGAACTTCAAAAACCTCTCACCTAACCCCTTAAGGAAACTCTCAAGAGATGAGTAACTAGGTTCAACAAATCGTAAATCACCTGGATAGAGAAGAGATAGAGAAACAGTATCACGAACATACTTAGTAGCTGGAAAGTACGGAGTTTCATACACATCACCAAACACAATAGCAAATCTCGTACAACCCCGCCAACCAAGCTCCTCACTAATCCTCCACACAATCTTAGCTACATGAGATAGAGCATCATGAGATAGAGCAAACTCCCACGGAACAAGAACCGAAGTAAAGAACTTCTCACTAACAGAAAGACCCTCAACAACCTCACGAACATCAGCACTAGAGAACGAACCCCAGTAAACAGCAAAGTAATCAGCACCCACATCATCACATACCTCAGCTAACCTACTAATCCAATCAACACCACCTAAACCACTAGGAAAGACAACACGATAGGAGAGACACCTAATACCAAACTCACGAACGAACTCACGAGCAACATCAATAACCTCACCCAACCTAGACAACAACCTCAAATCACAGTGGAAGCAGAGAGCCCTAATACAGACCATAGAGACCACACCCAAATACTCAAGGATCAATACCCCTACACTTCATAAACTCAAGAAACCTACCCATAACATTAATAAGTATGTCACACAACGAAGACAACTTCCCATGAATATCAGTAGGTGAGACATAGACGTAGTTATGAATCAAGATATTACGTAGCTTAACCAACTCAATACATCTACCAACAACATCAGGAGGTAAGACACCATACCTACTCAAGATCCTGAAGATGTCAGTATACGACTTAGGAACCTCACAACAGACCCTAGCAACCAAGAACTCACCAACGTCAATCAAGGCCTCAATAGCGACCTCAAGATTACGTTCACAAGCATCAACCCTATCCTCACTACTGAGAAACTCCTCAAGAGAAAGCTGGGAAAAGAACCTCAACCTACCAACAGCACGCCAAAACCTCTCAACTCTAACCCTCACACCTGGAGTAGGCATCAAGAACCTCCTCAATAACCCTATTCGAAAACCTCCTAAAAACAGGTTCAAAATCGAGAAACTGATCAATAGCATTGAGATAATCATCCCAGAAAACCCCCTCATCCCTACAGAAAACCAACTTACCACAAGAGAAGATCTCATACCTAAGCACAGTATCAGCTAGATCAACCGGAATAGCATCTACGTGAACACCAAGAACATCCTCAATAGCAAGACCAATATCCAAAACCCTACTCAAACAATCACCACCACAGTACCTCAACTTAATAGCAACATCGACATCACTGTACGGCCTAGCAACACCAAGAGCCCAAGAACCAAAGAGAACAGCATACACAACATCCTCAAACCTAGAACAAACCTCCCTAATCACAGACACAACACGCTCAAGATCAAGAACCACAGAGAACCCACCAAAAAGCAGAGAAAGACAAAAACATAAAAACTCAACCAAAGAACACACCAACAGAGAAGCCCCGGTAGCTCAGCTCGGTAGAGCGCCCGCCTCGTAAGCGGGAGGTCCCGGGTTCAAATCCCGGCCGGGGCTCCAAAGCCACTTCTCCTCCACATAGCACAGGCGTGCAGTTGCTGAACATGTATATGTTGATGAGGATTCATGCAACGTCTCTTAACCCAACCTGAGTTCCTGGACGAGTTCAAAATTGAACAGCAATAGAGACGAAGTCGGTAGTCTCGGCACTACAAACCAATAGGAGTGCTGTTCAGAGTTCACAGGGTGATTGGATGTGATTGAGGAGTTTCTTCGGGAGCTGTTGAGGAGGGGCGCCATAGTACTAGGTACTAGAACGATTGCACGGCAAGGTAAGCGGTACGTCATATACGTGCCTCAGGACCAGAGCACCATAGCTGAAGCACTTAGAGGTAGCAAGTTCTTACTGGTGCTCATACCGCTAGAAGGATAAAGAGAGGCGTGAGGGTGAGGGGCTTGGGTACCCGAGGTGTATATGGAGACGATACCTTAAAAAGCGTTTATTCGAACTAGCCGAGGTAATTCAAGAGCTTGCTGAAGCACTACTTGAAGGTGATCCTTTAGCAAATGAACTGAGGCTATGTGCTAGAGAGCTAGCAACCATCCTAAGAGGTGTGGGAAATGAAGCAAATGAAACTCAGCAATAACTACCTTAAACGAGCAAATGCTAAGGAGGTGGCTGAGCATGCCAAGAGCGAGAAACAAGAGAGACCAAGGGTTATCTGGTGCGGACAGGTGATGGCTAGAGATGGGCGAGTATTTAGGTATAGGATACAGCTAGGAACCAGTAGAAACCTAAGCGCTAACACACTATACCTGCTAATCCAAGAACTGGTGAGGAACGACGATGGTACACAATGGAGCACCATAGCACCGCCGGTGCGCCTCGACCTTGAGCTCCTACTCAAACTTCACGCCATAATTCACGAGAAGGTGAGAGCCTTGGGATTGAGTTGAGGTGAGTAGGAGAACCAAGCCCCTATCCTGTCGAGTCTCAGTTGAGGATTTCGAGAGGATATCGAGGATATGCGATGAGCTGGAAATCACTAGGAGTGATTTCGTCAAGCTGGCAATCATGAGGTACCTAGCAGATGTACAGGTAGAGAAACCAGAAGTCATGAGGGACCTACTACTAATTAAGTTAGAGCACTTGAGAAGAGAGGAAGAGAAGATATACAGAGTATTCAAGATGTTAGTGATGATGAACTTAGGTACAGGGTTGCACCATCTCTAGGACTTAGCTATAGCGATATCGCTAGACATGACGTAGTAGCTCAATCACCAAGTGGTGAGTTAGTGATTGTTGAGGTTCAGAGGAATGAACAAGTTATTGAAGCTAAAAAGAAAGTTAAGAAAGTAATCATAGTTATTCCAGATCTAGGCTCAGGGAAATACGTTGAAGTATGGGGTGAAGAAGAACTTAGAGAATACCTTAGAGGATCTACTTAATGCCTAAGCACATAGTTCATGAGTATTTAGCTGAGAAGTTCTGTAGATTACCAGCAGACATCATGAAGGACATTAATAACTTCAGAGATGTTATTGGTAAGTGTGAAGAACAATTCAAGCGCTTAATGCGCCTCTAAGGGCATTTCACAATATTAACAGGATCAGCAGCTCTTAACTTTTCAGTTCAAATCTTTATATTGCCCACACTACCTACCAGCTTAGTGAAGGTAAAACTGATCGGTGATTACATGGAGAAGGTAGATGTTGTATTACTTACTTACAATTGCGTAAGCCATTGGCCTGGTAGGAGAGTTCTTGAACTTTGCCTTCAATCCATAGTAAGTAATATACCGATTAATAAGATCATCATAGTGGATGGTGGTTCTACTGATGGAACTCTAGAAGTTATCTGTAGGTACTTAGATTCTAAATGTATTAACTACTACATAATTGAGGATAAGTATGGTACAAGAGCTAGTTCAAGAATGTTAGGTATTAAAGCAGTAGAAACTGATTACTTTATTTTCGTTGACACTGACTGTATACTATGTCCAGGATGGTATAGCAAAATAAGGAAATGTATTAGAGATAACGTAGGTGCTGTAGTGGGAAGAGATGTACCTGTAATACTTCCTAGAAGGCATTTGGAAGCTAGAATGAAGGTAAAACGTAGATTCGGTAAAGTAGCACTACCTAAAACCTCTAGAAAAAAGGCATTTACAGGGAATACCTTGATACTGAAGGAAGCTATAGAGGGTATAAAAATACCCAGTTACCTCCATGTAGGTGAGGATGAATACATAAGACGTTTCATTGAGAGTAAAGGGTACAAGTGGATTATCTGTAATGATGCTTGGTGTTTGCATATTACTAAACTACATAAGCCAAGGGATGCGTATTATCAAGGCATTTCAAGTTACTTATTTAAGACTTTAACACTGAAGAGACTAATGCTTCATGTAGTAACTTCAATACCTAAGTTTACTTTAGTAGGGTACCCTGATGTAGGAGTTACAGTATTTAAGTTAAGTTTACTAAGGCTGTTAGGTTACCTTAAGGGCATGTTATGTGTTCATGAAGAATTATGGAGTTGATTACTTCTTCACTTAGAGGTTACTTAATGGACCATTAATAATTAAAGTTCCAATATTTTTACTTTTTCAGGATCTCTCTTTCAGATCTCTCAGGGTAGTTACGTACCCTCCAAGGCTATCATTAATGGTCATTGGGATTCAAGGCACTACTATTCCTGGTGACTTATGGGAGGTAGGGCTATACAGAAACACTTACTAGAGACAAGCATGGATTCTATGCAGAAACTGCGATCCACCCTACGGTATAGTGAGTATCGAGAGACTTGTATTTAATATCCTCGAGGGACTACAGCAAGGCTTCAATAACTTAGTTAGGGTACTAGGTAGACCAATTGATGCTGAAGCATTTCTAAACGTATTATTAAAAGATTGTTGGAAACGTATAGAGCATCCTGATGAATTGAAGAAGTCACTAAGAGGTAGGGAGAATGTAATTGAGGTTTCTGGGCAGCTCGTGAGAGCTTCAACGGAACTTAAAGCATCTATGGAATTCTGCATAGATGAAGCACTCTGGCTAGAGTGTTGGAAGAGGTATGGTGATTACTGCCCTATATGCAAGACTATCATAGGTTCTAAGGAAGAGTATGTGAAAATTCCTGAAGAATACACTAGAGGGACTACAGACCTAGCTTATAGAGTACATGTTGAGTGTATGGAGCGATTTAAGGCTAGGATTAAGGAGTTTCCAAGTAGAGGATTCTCAAGGTGAGAAACTCTAAGGTGGCTCATAAGAGAAGCAGCTTTACCTCCAAGTATAGCCTATGAGCTTACACATAGATGTAGTCAAGATCCTTAGAGAGAAGTGAGATATGGTGCTGAACAACATGAGACCTCTCAAGTTAGAAGCAACTAGCATCCCATACTCACTACTACAACTACATTACTTTCAACAACCCTCATAACTACACAAGACTACATAAAGACAGGAAGACAAGCAAAAGAAAAGAACATAGTAGAAATTACAGAGGAAAGACAGTAAGGTATGTAATGCTTCTTCTACTACTTCTGTGTGTAGACATGGTTCACCTTGTAGACACCCAGAATCCTCTTTGTTCTTCTTTGTTTTTTCTCTTATTTTAAGCGTTTACATGTTTCGTGTCTACAGTTATTTTAAGAGAATTTTACTGATGTGGTTGGATGTTAGGTGTTTTGTAGTGTTGGTCTTGAATTTGTGGGTGCTGTGCATGTAGTTCATGTATCTGTTTCTGTGTTTACAGTTTTTGCGGCGGTTCTGCAGCATGGTCATTTGTCTTCTGCAAAAAGTTAGGCTTCTGCTTGGGGTGTGTATTATATCCCTGTGTACACTTGCGTAGTATATACCCTAAGTAGGGGTAGGAGCAGTATCTTGTTTTGTTTGGTGTCTATGGGTAGATCTCCACTACGCCGCCTTTCTCGTTTACGTGTGCTTGACCTATGACCTGTACAGCCTTACGTTTCTTGTTGTTTCTCTGTCTGTACTTCGTGCTGTTGCTCACTGTCCCTCACCTCCTCGGTGTTGTGTTGTTTGCTTGGGATCTTCTTGTGGTTTGTGGTTCGTGTGTTAGGTTCTGCCACATGGTTCGTGTGTCTGTCACGTAGTTCATGTGTCGGTGATTGACGACATGTGTCACTTACCTTTGCTAGTTTCCACCACATGGACGTTCAGTAACTGTAAAATTCACTAAGTTAGACACATGGATTGTCGATGAGGGTGCTAGCACGCAGTATATCGCTGTGCAGGGTGTGGTTGTGCGGGTGTTGCTCAGCGATATCGCTGTTACCTAGACACCACAGGTACGTTCACTACCGAGGTTAAGGTACCTCGTGAACACTGGAGAAACTCAAGTAGCTACACACTAGGAGCTGTGTAGAAGAGAGGAGGGAAAGTAGTTCAAAACCTACGATGTTTTGATCCTTCTGGCTATGAGGTATAGTATGCCAGCTATTACGAACATTACTATGGTGGATACTGGTGCTACTGAACATATAGGGTAGTACCCAGGTACGTAGTGTGACTCCTTATGTCCAAATGGTAGTACAGTGATTATACCCAGTACAATACAGACCACTGATAACCCTAAGAATACAGCTCTCTTCATGTGACCCCTCCCACACTGTCTATACATGTTACGATTACGTATGTTTGAGTTAAAAGTCTCTCAATGACGGTAGTAACAGTGATCAAGAACGTAGCTAGTACCACGACTACACCTAGTGCAGTATCTTTGATGCGGACTTGTTGTACCAGTTCCTGAGGTCCTGTATCCACGTTCCTTGACCGATGGTTACGTAGTGTCTCATCAGGACTTCGAATTCCTTTGGTGGTGTTCTTCCCTGCAGTATGTCAACGACTTGACCTGGTGCTCCTCTCAGGGCCATGTGTGTTGCGAAGAACTTCCTCAAGTCATACAGCTCAATCCTCCTACCTAGAGCTAGCTCACTAGCCCTGTAGATCTCCTCACGTAGTGTCCTCCTTGGGAACGGTATGAGCTTGCTCGACCACTCCTCGATGTCTGTTCCTAGCTTCTCAACCTGCTCCCTAACAATACCTATGTACCTCTCCCTATGCGATAGGTACACCTCCCTAAACCACTTAGCTGTCTCAACGTGCACAGCTCAGTAGGAGGTTCAGGTACATGCTAAGTGAGCTTCTTGAGTTAGCTGACAGCGGTAGTACTTCATACGATGCTAGAGTAGTGATACACGACTACACACCTAGTGCCTGCAACGGGTACCTTCAGGTCACGGTACCTCACGAGGTATGGTGGAAGTGGGTTCAGCGTGAGGAAGAAACCATTGGCATTGAGGAGGTGGAATACGTCCTAGGATTCGACGTCAATACTGACCGAGTGAACTGGGCCCTAGTTGACGAGACAGGTGATGTCGTTGACCTCGGTACAATCTGGTTCGAGCACTTGGTCACCGTTGGTCGAGATAGGAGAGGTGTACGAGGATTCGTCATCCAGGGACTGCACAAGCTCTTCACCGAACTCCGTACCAACCGAGGGATGGAGTTTGCTGTAGCTGTTGAGGGGCCTAAGGTACTCAAGACACTCAAGCTCGTTAGGATCAGGCGAGGGGCTGGAGCACTAACCCGAGGTACAACTACAGGGTGCCAAGGTTCCGTGCAAGGACTATCGACGACATCACCCAAGTAGCTAGGGAGCATGGTGTACCAGTGATCGAGGTAGACCCTAGGGGAACAACACACAGTGAGGAACATAGTGAGGTCACGAGGAGGTATGGAGTTGACAAGCACACAGCATCAGCAATACTAGTAGCAAGACGTGGTCTCAGAAAGATCAAGCAGGTTCTGAAATGAGGACTGTTTCCAATACCTCGTTCTCAGTATGATCTCGACTGCTCTCCAGATTTCCTGGGGAATTGTGAAAGTATTGACTAGTGTACACAGGATGTTGACTATGAATGGTATGGTGAGGAAGAGTATAGCTCTACCAATTTTACTCAATCATTCCCACCTATGGCTGTGTATAGGGTTGCGGGGGAAAGGAGGAGGATTTTATGAGTTAGACTACACCAGCTTTCTCCAGCTTCTCTAGTCTCTCCCACATTTCGTCTATAGTCTTCTTAATCCATTCAAGGAATGATCTGTACTCTGGTCTCTCAAGTAGGTGTCTAAATCTACCTTGTCTCTTCAGGTACTCCTCAACTGGCTTTGTTCTCCTTACATTGATCTTTAGCTTACCGTTCTCGACTTCATATAGTGGGAAGAATCCTGTCTCAACTGCTAATCTAGCGATCTCCACTGTTTCACTTGGATCAAATCTCCAACCTCTTGGACATGGAGCTATTGCGTGTAGTACTGCTGGTCCATCTACCTCTAGTGCTTTCCTTACCTTCTTAATGAAGTCTAGTGGGTACGCTATCGATATTGTTGCTGCGTAGGGTATACCGTGTGCAACAGCTATACCAATTAGATCCTTCTTCCTCTCTAGCTTACCTGGCCATACCTTACCGAATGGTGTTGTTGTTGTCCAAGCTCCTGGTGGTGTTGCTGATGATCTCTGAATACCTGTGTTCATGTATGCTTCGTTGTCGTAACATATGTAAACTACATCGTGGAATCTCTCTAACATTCCTGATAGTGCTTGCATTCCTATGTCGAATGTACCTCCATCACCACCTAGAACTAGTACATCTATATCCTCCTTCCTGTAACCTTTCTTCTTCAGGATCTTCCAAGCAGCCTCAATACCAGAGGCTACAGCTGCTGCGTTCTCAAATGCTACGTGTATCCAGGGTGTTCTCCAGGATGTATATGGGTAAATTGTTGTGGCTACCTCTAGACAACCTGTTGGTACAACGACTATTGTTGGTCTTCTAAGTGCTTTAAGTGCCATTCTAGCTACTATGGCGGCACCACATCCCGAACATAGCCTATGTCCAGGTGCTAGTAATTCCTCTCTAGGTAGGTCCTTAAGTGTGCGGATTTCCTTAGGGAAGGATGGCCACACAACACCTATAGATACCAAACCACTCACCCCCTTACTCTCTTAAACCTAACCAGAGAGCTTCTTCAGGTACCTCACCCTTCTTTGCGTATTCGAGAGCTATGTTGAACATTCTCTCTATGTCCATTGGAGTTAGATCCCTACCACCTAGACCATAGACTACACTCATGATTAGTGGTTTCTGTCTCCATGTGTAGAACGTTGTTGCTAACTCCATCTGCAGTGGGTGACCAGCTCCACCTAGGCTAGTTGCTCTATCCATAGCTATCACTAGTTTAGCTCCCTTCAGTAGTTCTCTAACTTCATTCTTCGGGAATGGTCTGAACATCCTTATCTTGAGCACACCTACCTTCAACCCTTTCTCCCTTAACTTCCTAGCTACGTACCTAGTTGTTCCAGCTGCTGAACCCATACACACTGCCACTACATCAGCATCCTCGACACCAAAAGCATGTACTACGTCGTAGTACCTACCACTTAACTCACCAAAGAGCTTACCAACCTCCTTCACCTTCCTGTACGCTACCTTCATCGCTTCATCTTGCTGCCTCTTGAACTCCATGTATGAATCAGGTAGTCCAACTGGTCCGAGAGTTATTGGTTTTGATGGGTCTAGTACGTTTGGTCTATCTCTCCTAGGTAGGAAGTTCCTTACCTGCTCATCCTCAAGTACCTCGACTACCTCAAGACAGTGACTCAGTATGAATCCATCGTGTACACACATCACTGGTAGCAGTACCTCTGGATCCTCTGCTATTCTAAATGCCTGTACTATGTTGTCGTATGCTTCCTGTACGTTCTCAGCGAATAGTGTTATCCAGCCCGCATCTCTCGTACCCATTACGTCACTATAGTCACAGTGTATGTTTATTGGTGCTGATAGTGCTCTGGCGGCTATGCTCATGACTATTGGTAGTCTGAGTGCTGAGGCTATGTACAGGATCTCCCACATGAGTGCTAGACCTTGTGAACAGGTTGCTGTGAATACTCTTGCACCGGTGGCTGCTGCACCGACAACTGTCGAGAGCGCACTGTGCTCGCTCTCTACTGGTACAAATGCAGCATCTAGTTCTCCATTAGCTACGTACTCACTAAGTCTCTCAACAATTACCGTCTGTGGTGTTATTGGGTAGGCAGCTATAACATCTACATCGGCTTGCTTAACAGCATAGGCTACAGCTTCATTTCCAGTTAATCCCAGTCTCTTACCCAACTACCCTCACCTCTCAGGAACCATCTGAATTGCTCCACGTGGACAAACCTTTGCGCAAATCCCACATCCCTTACAGTAGTCATAGTTTATCTCAACACTATCATCTTCCTTCCTTACGATTGCTGGTTCTGGACAGTATATCCAGCACATAAGGCACTTAACACACTTACTATGGTCGATGACTGGTTTGAAGCCTGCTCTCCAACTACCTGTCTTGTACTTTACGCTATTACCTGGTTCAGGTATTAAAGTTGCTATAGGCATTTCCTTCCAGGAACCTAAGCAGCTCATGCAGATCTCACCTCCTCAAATGCCCTACTAATAGCCTTGATATTTAGCTCAGCTATCTCAGGTTTGAACCTACGCTTAACTGCTTCATGTACGGACTCCAATTTAACTATTCCAGTTGCCTTGAGTAGTGCTCCTAGCATTGGTGTGTTGAAGAATGGTCTCTTGAAGATCTCCAATGCTATCTTCGTAGCATCTACGTAGTACAGCTTAGCACCTAACTCCTTGCACCTCTCCTTTAGCTCACTTGGTGGTTCACTGATGTTTATCACAAATACTCCTCCTCTCTTTAGGCCTGAGAGCAGAATATCCATGTTTACGAGTAGTGTTGGATCTATTACAACAACTATATCTGGTTCATATATTCCTGTATGTAGTTCTATTGGTTCATCACTTATTCTCGTGTATGCTCTAACTGGTGCTCCAGCTCTTTCAGGACCGAACTCAGGGAAGTGCTGTGCATACTTTCCCTCGAAGATAGCTGCGTTAGCTAGAAGTTCGCTAGCGGTGACAACTCCTTGACCACCACGGCCATGCCACCGTACCTCTATTAATGTCACGTATTGCACACCCCAAAGACATGTTGAGGTAATCGCTATTAAAAGTTTAATCGGAGTTCACTACGGTGCTTCGTATGGACTTGAGCGAGAGATTGAGTGAGCTTGTTAAGGTGATTAATGAGTTGAGGAATGCACTTGATCAAGAACTAGTCAAAATAGCTAACGCCGTACCAGAGCTTAGGAGTGAGATACTATCCAGGACCTGTGTCCTAGTTGATTTAGAGGATGTAGGCGATGCGTACGTGCTCAGGGTTGACTTGCCTGGATTCAGTAAGAACGAGGTTAGAGTTCGTGTTAGTGAAGAATTTGTCGAGATAGTTGCCGAGATGTCTGAGAGTAGGAGAAAAGCATTGGAGGGTAGGAAGTTCGTCATTAGAGAGAGAATATTTGAGAAGATTAGGCGTGTCGTTAAACTCCCTTCAAGAGTGAATCCCGATGCTGCAACAGCAAAGTTAATAGATGGGGTTCTAGAGGTTTATCTGCCCAAGGTAGGTGCTATAAGGCAGATAGAACTACGTCTTGAGTAGTTGACCTACATTGGTTTACCACTGAGAAAGTAGATCTAACAATAAGTTGTCTAGATTTCTCTTAAGAGCCATAAAGTATATAAGTAGGTCGACTAGATACCTAGACAAATATACCTATATGTGGCTAGGGGTTTGTCATGAAGTTAGCTCCAGAGGTTCGTAAGGTTCAGTTAACTGGTGGAGCTACGTTAATAGTGTCATTGCCGAAGGATTGGGTTAGGGTAGTGAATCTAAAGCCAGGTGAGGAAGTACTAATCATACCGCAGCCTGATCTCTCATTGCTTCTAGTGCCTAAGAAGGGTATGAAGATATTTCCATCGGAGATAGTGCTGGATGTCACCAAGGAGCAGAGTATTGAGCGTATTACGAGGATGATACTTGCTCACTTCGTAGCTGGTTACGACATAATAAAGGTTAGGTTCAGTCCAAATACTATATCATTGAGGAAAGCTGTTAAGGAGATTGTTAGGAGGAAGATGGTGGGTGCAGAGATCATTAGTGAATCAAGTGATGAGTTGACAATTCAGTGCCTTGTTAGTTACAAGGAGGTACCAATTAGTAAGCTCGTTGAGAGGATGGCTATAATTGCTGATGCTATGTACTTTGATGCCCTGAAGTCATTGATCGAAAATAAGAAGGATCTAGCTAGGGATGTCATAGAGCGTGATGATGAGGTTGATAGGTTCTACTGGTTAGCTGTGAGGCAGTTGAAGAAAGCTGTGTTAGGTAAAGAAGCTCTTACGGAGATTGGTCTAAAGGATCCAAGACAGTGTCTTGGATATAGGATCGTTGCTAAATCCATTGAGAGGATTGCTGATCACGCCTCGAAGATTGCTAGTGCTGCGTTGAAGATTGGGGAGAAGATACCTAGTGAACTAGCAAAGAGCATATTAGAGTACGCTGAATACGCGAGAAGTATCTTCAATGACGCAGTTAAGGCATTTCAGAAGGTTAGTGGTGATTTAGCTCAATCAGTTATGGATCGCGTACTCCAGATCCCTAGCAAGGAAGAGGAGCTCTTGATAAAAATCGTTGGTCTAAACCTATCGCCAATAACCGTAGCTGAGCTAAGGATAGTGCTAGATAGCATTAGGAGAGTAGCTGAGTACAGTGCCGATATAAGTGAGATAACTATTCACCTTGGTGTTGAAGAGAAGCAGGTAGCTTCGTTACCGTTACAGCAATGAGCACTGTGGCGATTCAGTGTTTACGGTGTAGTGAGCTAGTGAATCTAAGTAGTTCGTATACTCGTCAATAAATGATCTAAGTCTATGGAGTGGAACTAGTGGAATACCCTCGAAGACCAAGGTTTTACCATTCCAAATAGTTACGAGTACCGGAACAATAATCAACTCTACTTTACCTCTAATGTTGAATAATCTATAGGCATTTTTCCTCAACCACTCAACAAATAGCTCCACCTTCCTCCTAAACTCTACAACCTCTCTTCTCAATCTAGCCTCTCTACCGAACCTAGTGCTCCATCTCTTACACTCAAGCACTAGTACGTCACGACCTCTAATACCAACTACATCTAGCTCCATCAATCTACTCTGAAACTTAAACCTTAGGTTTCTACGAGTTGTGAAGTCAAACGCCTCTAAGATTCTACGACATAGCTCCTCGTACTCTCTCCAATCTAGGAGTAGTGTTAGCTCTTCAGTTGGTAGTAGTCGTTTCTCGAGTAGTGTAAGTACGAGACCAACTCTGTCAAGAACCTTGATGTAGTTGTGCATCTCATCTAGCTCTACAAGACCTAGTGCTCGAGCTTGCTTCATCACTGGAATTAGTGAAGTTGGTATGTGTTCGCCACTGATGTAGCCTGTGTTCAGTAGTTTTTTGATGAAGTTCATCTTAATGCGATCTACTGTCATAGCCTCACCGCTGTAATGCAGATGATATCCTCAAAGAATTGATAGCTTCGTTTCGTAAACCTAGTAATACGGAATCCAGATCTCCTCAAAATGCTTACTGTCTTCTCTATGTTTGAGTACGAGGATTGTGTGAGTACGAGGTAGCCGCCCGGTCTTAGGTACTTGGCTGCGTACCTCAAGACCTTATTAATGATCTCCCTACCGTCTACACCACCATACCAACTGTACTCAATCCAGGACCTTGGTCTCATGCTATCAGGTAGGTAAGGTGGATTCGACACAACAATATCTACCCTCAAATTCCTCAATGCTTCTAAGGTATCCGTACATATTACCTCAATATCGACATAATTGAGCTTAGCATTTACTAAGGTATTGAAGCATGCTACCGGATTTATGTCAGTCGCTACTACCTTTCTACAGATTTCTGTGAGGTATAGTGAGAGGATACCACAACCACAACCAATGTCAATTCCGATGTTGAATCTGTGTCCTTCTTTAGCTAGTTCCCTAATGGATTCGACTGTTAACCAAGTATCTTCACTTGGGGGGTACACATTCGGTAGCACCACTATGTGGTATTCGTTCTTTATCTCGAGTATGGGTTCATAGCTGTAATCTACTCTCTTCATGAGGTTGGTAGTGGTATTGTTGGTGCGTTTATGAGTGTGTTCACTATGTAGAGCAGTGCTGCTATTATGAAGCATCTATCTAGTTTGATGTTGGTTATCACGTATATTGCGGCTGTGAGGAAGAGGAGAGTTAGTATTTGAGTTATTGGCTGTAGCATCGCTAGGACTATCGTTGCTAAGGGTTGTGAGGTAGCTAGTTTAACTGCTGTGTACACTATTGGTTGAAGTGATATTGGTAGTAGTGTTGCTAGTGTAACTGTTAGTATTGCTGCTAAGTTTTTTCCTGTTCTGAGCTTGACATCTACTAGTCTAGAGGTTATGGTTATTATCGAGGCTATGACGCCTAGAGTCACTATGTATGTGAGCACTGTGTACCCTACGCTGTAGCTCCCTACATAGTGATTGAATAGCTTCAAGTACAGGTTATTGTACACGGCTAGTACTAGTGATGCTATGTAGGTCAGTGCTGTTAGTGGTAGGAATACTGCTACGTGATTTGCTAGAAAGGAGAATAGGTTTATGGGTATGAGGGCTCTACTTAACTTCGTACCTAGCTTAATTAGCTTCTCTGGTAATCTTATCGTTGATGTCATTAATGTCTCCAGTATTTCCTTCTCCTTCAGTATGAATCTATACGCTATCTGACCCTCCTCCGTTAGCTCAAGTGCACCATCACTGCACTGTCTCAGTATCCCTAACTTCTTTAATACATCTAGATCGTAGTAGAGGGTACCTGGACTAACCCTCATTGTCTTCCTCAGTTCACTAGCTCTCACCTTCTTTCTAAGGCCAACTATCTCTACTATCTTTCTCCTCCTTTCATGCCCTAAAACTGAGTAGATCTTGCTGAGGTTCATGTTAGGATAAGCCCATTGGAGATGTGCTTTACCGGGATATAAGAGTTTCATTTATTTGGTGTTCACTAGATAGTTTAAATCAACGAATTCCTTAACCTCTACTTGAGGTCAGGTACTTGGTGATTGTATGAGTAGTAGGATTGTACAGTACAAGAGGGAGTTGCTTGATTTTATCAAGAGTAGAGGTGGTGTTGTAACTGCTTCTATGCTTCGTGAGTGGGCGCAGAAGAGAGGTATCGGTGACATCACATTACGTGAGATAATTAGTGAGTTAGCTAGGTCTGGTCAAATTGAGTGTTCTTCAGAGAAGGAGGTTATTAGTAGGTTGGAGTACGGTGGTACAGTTATTGAGACTATTGAGATTCCTAAGGTAGTGGCTATTAGGGGTAGGTCAGGTAAGAGAGAAGGTACTTCTCATGCTTCTTCACTTCTTCAGTTTCTGTACCCTAGTGAGGAAGTGAAGAGGGGTAAGCCTAGTGAGGGTAAGGCTTCGCCTTCTCAATCAACTTCAGTACCTTCAACTCCCTCTCTTAGGGAGGAGAGAGTTCAGGTTAAGGGGGGTAGATCTGGAGTTCAGCTTAAAGTCCTCGAGGAGGGGAAGGTTGTTAGAAGGAAGGTTGTTGAGGTTAAGGAGCGTGAGATTAGTGCTGTGGGTAAGGAGTTGCTTGAGCTTGTTAGGAGTACTATTTCTCAGGATTTGATTTTGAGTGAGTTTAAGAGGGAAGGACTTAAGGATGTCGAGGTTGTGTATGAGCTGATTTTGCGTGTTGTTGAGTACTTGAGTAAGTACTGGAGTGTTGGTGAATTGAGGCTTAAGGAGGATTTGTGGAGGATATATGCTAAGTCTGAGGTTAATAAGTTGTTAAAGGTTCTTGGTGTATCGGTTGAGAATTTGAGTGAAAGTGAGCTTAGGGAGATCGTTCATGAGAAGTTGGAGAAAGTTCTCAGGATTTTGAGAAGGGTTGGTTGGATTGAGAGGAAGGAACCAGGTATCATCAACGCTACGGGAAATATGCCAAGGGGGATTTCGAGAGAACTTAAGTTTGGTGAGTTACTCTAGTACTGGTTAAGATGATGCTTTTGCTGGTATGTAGATTTCTACTCTTCTACCCTTATCGACAAGCGTTATTATTCCTTGGCTATGGAGTGTTCTCAGTATTTTCCTTGCAGTGCTTATCTTCAAGCTATACTTCGTAGCTACCTCATATGGTGTTATACACTTCCACTTGGCTATTTCACTAGCTATGGTTTTCATTAACTCATCTGATACTAGGGCTATCTTTTCCTGCCTCATCTCGGCCTGCTGTGCTCTACGTTCTCTTTCCTGTTGTCTTCTTTGAAGTACTTGTTGTCTCTTTTCCATCTGTGTAATTGTTAGCTTCTTCTTACCACCCATGCTCTCACCTCCACTTTACATTACGTATCTGGGTTTAAACCTACTCAACCATTATGTTATCAGGCGAGAAGCCTAGGTTGATTAGTATCTCACGTACTTTGTATCTATGATCACCCTGTAACTCTATTCTACCTTCCTTAGCCGTTCCACCACAAGCTAGTTTTGACTTAAGTTGTGAAGCTAACTCTTTCAAGCTAATGCTCTTTGGATCTAGACCCTCGATTATTGTTACTTCATGACCTCTACGTCTCTCCAACCTAATCCTGATAAGTTGCTGCTCTTTAACTATTGTTTGGCAGACACAGAGCTCTTTAGGTAATCCACATCTCGGACAAATTTCCTCAAATGCCATTTCTCGCTCTCAACCCCTCTTACATGTCAGCACTTGTTTCTTAACTTAAAAAGGTTACTCAATATGAGTTACCGAAGTTAAGAGAAAGGATTTTTAGGGGTATTTAAAAGGCTAATGTATGGACGCATAGGGGGTGTCTTTCTTTGCCAAAACCAACATACAGGATAGAGAACATCGTTGCTACGGTGAACCTGCACTGTGATCTGGACTTAGATGAGCTAGCTGAGAGATTACCTAATGCAGAGTACAATCCAGAACAGTTCCCTGGTCTCATCCTGAGGTTACAGAAACCTAAGGTCTCGACATTAATCTTTAGAACTGGTAAGATTGTGTGTACTGGTGCTAAGTCTGAGAATGAGTTGAAGAGAGCTGTTAAGGCTTTAGTGAAAATGTTGAAGGAGCATGGTGCTAATATACCTGGTGAACCTGAGGTAAAGATTCAGAACGTTGTTGCATCTGCTAACCTACATGCTGAGGTCGATATTGAGAAGGCTGCACTTCTTCTTGAGAACTGTATGTATGAACCAGAGCAATTCCCTGGTTTGATCTATAGAATGGATGAACCACGTGTAGTTCTCCTAATATTTAGTTCCGGTAAGATGGTGTGCACTGGTGCTAAGAAAGAGGATCAGGTGAGAGAAGCTGTTGAGAAGATATATTACATACTTAGAGACCTTGGTGTATTGTATGAAGAGGAAAGGTGACTTGAGTAGTCACTGAAGCTAAGTTCTGTTGCTAAATTATGAGACCTTTCTCCTTCAACTCTCTATACAGCTCCAAGATTACTTCGCTGTAATCTTCTTCTCCCCTCTCTATCCTATCCATTAGCTCTAGAACGTACCTTGTCCTCTCTTCACTAACTAGGTCTCTGTACTTACCTCCGTCAACAGTTACTAAGTACTCGTAAACTGCAGTACCAAGCTTCGTTGGTATTAGGAATTTTCTTCTTCCAATTGTTATTGCATACCTCCTCTCTAATATGGTTTGTACTATCTTCGCGTATGTTGATGGTCTACCAATACCTCTCTCCTTCATCAATGCAATGACCTCACCCTGTGTTAGTGGATAGACCTTAGCTGTTCTTCTGTATGTTGCTTCAACTATCTTGTAGGTACCTTGTGTAAGTGGTTTCTCTATGTTCACTAGCTGATACACCTTTATGAAGCCAGGTTCTACTACACCAACGTACCTCTCTACAGTTTGCTCTATATCTAGTAACCTCACCTTAGCTACCTGCTTGATTACCTTAGCTGATTTCATCTGACTAGCTATGAACCTTCTAAATACTAGGTCGTACACCGCGTAGTGTAGGTATGTGAGTGGTCTAGCGAGCTTTAGTAGGCCCATAGCTATTAGTCTCCTCAATCTATCGGTGTCGATTGGTCTTGTTGGTCTAATACATTCGTGAGCACCTATGTGACCACCAATTACCCACTGTCTAGGTACGAAATATTCTTCCCCAATGTTTTCACTTATGTATTGCTTAGCTAGTGCTATGCCAGCTGATGAAACTCGTGTACTATCTGTTCTGTGGTATGTTATGAGACCTAGCTCGAAGAGGTCTTGTGCAATTCTCATAGCTGTCTGTGCATCAATACCTAGTCTCTGTGAGGCATCTCTTAGTAATGAATCAGTTGTGTACGGTGGTGGAGGTGGTAATTCAATTTCCTCCTCCTTCGTCTCGAGTACTTCTACCTTCTCGAACTCAACAAGTCTCTGAGTTAACCACCTAGCTACCCTACCGTCTACTACTGGGATCTCGATGGATAGTCTACTACCATCTTCCAGAGTTATGTTGAATACATACGTTTTTGTCTCACGGAATTTCCTGTAGAAGTCTATTATCCAACCGAGTACAGGCGTCTGAACTCTACCCGCTGAGAGTGTTTTCTTACCAAAGTGTTTCTGAACTAGCGTGCTCAAGCTAAATCCAAGCCACCTATCCTCGATTCTTCTTACGAGTTGTGCCTGGACCATCCTCATGTCTATGGTTCTTGGGTTCTCAAGTGCCTGAGCTATGGCTCTCTTTGTGATTTCGTGGAACTCAATCCTCCTAACTTCATCAACGTATGGTCTTAGAGCTAGCATTACATCCCATGCTATCTTCTCTCCTTCTGCATCTGGGTCTGTACCTATGAGTACGACATCTACTTCACTAGCTAGCTCTCTCAGTACCTGAATTACAGGCCACGAATCTGCTACGTTTGTTGATTTACATCTTGGACATACATTGGTTTCGAGAGCAAAGGTATTACCACAGTTCCTACATCTCTTGAGTACTGTATAGATTGGTATGAAGCCCTTCTCTGTCTTCAGTACACCGTAGATGTTTGTCTCAGTTAATGTACCTTCTGATAGTAGGTCAAATATGTGACCCTTAGTAGCGACTATTGCTAGTGAGTACGTACCTGTACTAACTTCGTAAACTGGTACTCCATTGATAATCCTTACGTTTGGTCTACCGAAGAATCTAGCTATTGTCCTAGCCTTTGTAGGTGATTCGACTATGAGTAATGCTGCTTTCATTGGTTCTTTCAGTTCTGAAGGAGGTATCTTACCTTCAAGTAGTGCTCTAATCCTATCTCTCTCTTCGTCAATTACCTTGAGTATCTCCTCGAGGTTTACCTCATTGAAGTCCTTCCACTCAATTTCCTCAAGTATGAAGGATAGCTCTCTCTTGAGTGCATTGAATGCTTTTTCATCGTCTACAATGAGTACAGAGAGACCGTGAGATACACCACCGGCATAAAGTCTTGAGGTTCTTCCTGATGCCTGTATGTATGTTGTTACATCTGGTACTATGAACACGTACCTACCATCTACCTCACGTAGAGAGATGTAGGGTGACTTAGCTATCTTCTCCTTAACATCAGGTCTAGACATTAACTCTGATACAAACTTCATAACTGACTCAATGACATTCTGTACATAGCCAAGGAATCCCTGTAGCTTCTCACCTCTCTTAATAACCTCTAGAACCTGCTTTAGCTGATCCTCACGTAGTAATGCCACATTTCTTAGCTGAGCAATGTACTTATCACATAGGTCAGCTTCTTCCCTAGGTACTACATCTCTCAGTACGTGTAGAAGCGTCATGTACCTAACAGGATGGAATTCCTCAATATTTAGCGTGAACTTGAACTTTGGTACACCGGTGAATACAGCATACCTAACCCTCTGTGGTAGGTCGATTCCTCTAACTAGTGGTGATCTAGCTGTTGCGGTACCGATGAGTACGTCGTACTCGCCAGCAACGAACTTATCGAGTACATCTCTCTTCGGCTTAATGTACGCGTACGCCTTAATTCCTCTCTGATTTAGGTACTCACAGAGCTTAACTATGAACTCCTTACCTTGATCAGGTGGTACGAATACAAGTCCTCCACTACCTAATTTCCTAACTACTGACAGTACCTTATCGAATATGTCCTCACCTTCTCTAAGGTATGTGTATGTGTCAACTATGTTCCTCAAGTACTCCATTCTGGAACCTATATCGAATCCAAGGAATTCACGGAAGAGTAGTACACGTAGTGTCCTTCTAGCTCTAGCAAGTGCACCGGATACTACGAGGATGCCGATCTTACGGTTACTGAGCTCCTTCCTAATCTCCTCCCTTAACTTAACTACCCTTTCCTGATACTCAGTTACCTTACTCTTCTCAGAAGGTATCCGTGATACCTTCCTCAACTCCTTCAGCGTTCTAATCAGTTCCTCACCAAGCTCAATAGCTCTCTTAGGTATACCGAGGAGTAGGAGTACACGATCTATGTTCTTACTCGTTGCCTTTAGGAAGCTATCTACATCATCTACAAATATGAAGTCAAATCTGTACTTCGATAGTAATTCGAAGTTTCTCGATATAAACATCGTAGTCACTATCAGTACATCAAACCTACCCTCCTCAATAGCCTTGATAGCTTCTGCTTTCTCCTTTGCACTCAACATTGCGTGGTAGCAAACTACCTTAACTCCTAGACCTAGTTTACTAGCGTAGGCTACAGTCTTCCTATATACCTGCTCAACTAGTAGAGATGTAGGTAAAACAATGAGACATCTCTCACCGAATTTCGATGCTTTGTAGAGAGCCATTAGTATGCCAAAGGTCGTCTTACCTGAACCTGTGGGGGCTATGACAGCAAAGCTTTTGCCCTTGAAGATTCTCTTCGCCCATAACCTCTGTGCACTCCACATGCTTGTACCGAGTGCTGCCTTGAAGAACTCATTAAATGCATTTACCTGTCTATTAAGCTCAAGGTAATCTCTCAATAACTTCAATCTACCACTAGACTCGAGATACAGCAGTGCCTGGTATCTATCCTCTAGCTCGGTAGGTAGACAAGTACTGCAGGGTAATCCCTTTTCCAGCCTATCCGAGTCTATTGGTCCTCCACAGTTTGGACATAGGTTGAGGTATCTAGCTAGCGTCATTTAATAGACCTCGTGTGTAGAGCTGAGAGTTAGATTAAAAAGATTTGGGTAATGCTTAAATAAATGGTGCTTCCTACGTCGAGTACACGTAGTTTCTCGATTTTGGTGTCTTTCGCCTTTGTACCTCTCTGGAGAGTAACCAAGGTACTTACCTCACTAGGTGATGTGGATAATGTGTCGTTTGTTGTAGGCCCTATAGTTGAGGGTGAGGTCAAGCCCTTCATTAAGGTATTGAGTTCAGGTATTCTCTTCAGATACTTACCTAAGGACTTGAGATGTGTTGAGGAGGAGGTCAAGCTTGTTCGTAGAGTGGCTCCTAATGTGCCGGTGTTCCTTCACATGTTTGTCTCTTCGCCTAGTTTTGCGGAGAGGGTATTGAGGAGTCTTGGTAGTGAGGTTGATGGTTTACTTCTTGAGGTTGGTGCTGTTGTGAAGAAGCTGCAGAGTGTGTACTTGATGCGTGAGGTCCTTGAGGTCATTTCTGATGTATGTAAGGTGCCTACTGCCATCTTCATACCTTCACCTATATCTTACTCACTGAACGAGGTTGCAGATGTTGTCAGGGACGTGCCTACTGACTTTTTGGTATGTTTTTCTAGACCTTGTTGTAGTGGGTTTTTGCTTGATTCAGAGGCTTTTCTCGAGCTAAATCTATCGGTTATGTCGAGGATATTTCTTGAGAGGTTCGACTGTACGTACATTGCATGTGGTGGTGTTACTGATTCGGTTTCAATGGTGAAGTACTTCCTATCTGGGTTCAATGCTGTTATGCTCGATACGGTGTTCTTAGTGAAGAGTTTGGGTGATGTAATTGACTTAATTAGGTATGGTGCTGTGTTATGCTCGAGATTGTCATCAGTTAAGCCTAGTGAGTACAGGAGGCGTTTTCTCCTATCCTCTAGTAGAGTTACTTCTGGTGTTAGACCTTGTGTAGTGGTTGAGTACTGTAGGGGTTGTGGTATTTGTTCCGTGGTTTGTCCTGAGAGGTGTATTACCTTGGTCAACGATGTTGCTCACATAGATCACGATAGGTGTAGTGCTTGTCTTCTCTGTGTTAGTGCTTGTCCTTTCTCTGCTATTACCTTGATGAAGTCTTGTGAGGTGAGGTAGTTGATTGGTGAGAAGAGGAGGAAGGGCATTAGTTATGAGAGAAGGCTTGTTGATCTACTTTGGAAACGTGGCTTTGCTTGTATTCGTGGTGGTGCTAGTGGTGCTGGTTCTAGGAGGAGATTTGTTCCTGATGTTGTTGCTATGAAGAGCGGTGTTATCTTTGTATTTGAGGTTAAGGTTAGGAGTGATGAAGATGTGATCTACATCGATGTGGAGAGAATTGAGAAGTTAATGGATTTCGCTAAGAGAGCTGGTGGTAGAGCCTTCATAGCTGTCAAGTACGGTGGTTCTGAGTGGAGGTTTGTTCCTGTTGAGAAACTTCAGTTATCCAGTACAGGATCGAGCTATAAGATAGATCCAGAAACTGTCAAGAACTCTGGCTTGACGATTAAGGATTTAGAGCGTTTATATGTTAGTGCTACACAGCAGAGTTTGAGTGAGTGGGTGTGTAATGGACATGAGGGAAAGTGAGGTTGAGGTATTGAAGTCTAAGCTCCAGAGAATGATTAAGATGGAAGTTGACAACTTACTGAAATCCTCAATACCTAACGTGCTAAAGTTCACAAGAGTTGGTATCACTGGTTCATCACCTACCTCACTCACGGTATACGTCAAGATCTTTCACAGTGGTAAAGTACCGGTAAGTACGCTGTTTAGGGTTGTGGAGCTACTGAAGAAGTACTCTCGTGAGTTATACATCGATAGCCCTCATGCAGGTGCCATCAGGATTTCTGGCCCCATATCGAGGGACTCACTAACTAAAGTTCAATTATCCTAACATCGAGAGTCTCCAGATTTACAATTGCTACAGTTCTCCTACCCGTTAAGTAGCCACAAGCTTCTCCTGGATTAACAACAATGCAGTTACCTAGCTTCTGAACCTCAGCTCTATGTGTGTGACCTCTGAGAACTATATCGTACTCACCACACTTAGCTAAGGCACGAACTATATCTTCGTAAACTCCGTGATAAACTGCGATAGATCTACCATTGAGAACCAGGTGCAGGAACTCACCCTCAACCTCAAATTTGAGTTCCCTAGCTCTTCTCCTCAGCAACTCCCTCTCTCCATCAACATTACCAAAGACACCAACCAACTTACATCTAAGGTCCTTGAACTTAACTAAGGTGAAGGGAGCACACCAATCACCACAATGAACAACGAGTGATACCCCCCACTCATTAAATACCTTCACAGCTCTCTCAACACTACCAATATTGTCATGAGTATCAGAAATCACTCCAATTAGCATGCGCACCACCTCAACACCGTGAGAAGTACCTAAAACTGTATATCAGTTAACTACACCACAACATGGTAAAATCCCAATTCCCTAAGTATGCGAGCTATGATCGATCTAGCTCTCTCAATATCTTCTTCAGTAACCGTGTAAGCCATAGGACACTCCAGATCAACAGTAATACACCTCCTATCCAAGTCATAGACTATTGGGTACACACGACACCCTAGTGGCCTCCAGGGATAGATGATACACCTCCTCTCCTCAGGGTCATAGAATACACAATGACCATCTACATTCCTCAACCGATAGAAGCCATCAGGAGACTTAACCGCAAAGTAAGTAAGCGAGTAGCCCAATCCCTCGATCCTAGCTATGTCACTTGGAGTCAAGATCATCTCGGTTTCCTGACAACAACGACCACACCTAATACACCTAAATCCCACCTACATCACCCCTACTTCAATGACCTAAATTCCTCAACCTAATTAGTAGAAGCGAAGCTCTTACTTTCATCTCCCTAAAGGACCTACCATAGAGAGGTACACCACGATTCCTCAACTCAACTATGTACTTAGCTAACTTCTCAACACTCATCCTCAACCTATCAGCAGCATCCTTAAAGGTCTCCGAAGACGCAATAGCCTCGATAGCCTCCATATCCCTCTCACTTAACTCAGGTAACTGCTTAGTAAAGACTTCAAGCACCTCAAGGAGACTACTCTCAACAGCATCCTTAACTATCGTATACAGTTCAAGTGGGTCAACAAGTGCTAGATCAGATAACGTTACAATCTTAACACCTAGCTCATTAGCTAACTTCATAGCAGCATCATCAGCAAACCCCCTACAGACGACCATAGGCTTCATAGATAGTAGCTGCGCATTAACATATGCCTGACGAATACCAGAAACATCAACTCTACCAGCTTTAACCTCAACAGCGTACAACTCACCACTCTCCCTATCACGAGCAACAATATCGACTTCACCAACCTCAACACCCTCAATCAATACCTTCCTATACCTCTCAACAATCTCAAAACCAAGCTCCTCTAGAAACCTAGCAGCAATCTCCTCAGAAACTCTTCCCCGTCGCAGAATCCCCACCTACCCCCAAATAATGAACGATGAGTAAAAACCTTAGCACTCTAGACAACAATCCAAGACATTCAAGACAGAGTTATAAAATCACTCAAGTTCAAGAACAGTAGAGACACCATGTCTACTCAGAACCCCTTTACAAGAGCTAAAATTCCGGTAACAGATGCTAGGATTGCAGCTACACTACTAGCACTAGCAGTTAGAACTAGCTTCACGATAAAGGACGTAGTTAACTTGCTAAAGGAATTGGGGGATACTAGAAGTGAATCGACGTTACAGGCTAAGGCTAGGGAAGTAGCTAGAGCACTATCTGAAGCAGGTATACTTAGAGCTTTGGAGAGCAGAGGTAGGAGGAAGGTATTCGCTCTCCAGCTATCGAAAGAAGATTTGGAAAAGTTCATGCCACCTTGGTTACAGAGGTACTACCGTGATGTCTTATCTAAGTTGGAGAGAGGTGAAGTCAAGATTGGGATTAGGGAGGTGAAGGAAGTCACTAAGCCAAGAACATCCACTACCCTAGATTTATTCTTTGAAGGTTAAAAACTGAATTGAACTTGTTGGCGGCCCCGCCGGGATTTGAACCCGGGACCTGCGGTTCCGGAGACCGCCGCCCTTCCAGGCTAGGCCACGGGGCCTAGATGCACCTAATTTATAGGGGTCTTATCTACTTACCTCCCACTAACCCTTAAATAGTTGAGAGTCGCTCACTAAGTGAGCGATTGTGTCAGATGTGGGTCTCTATGTCGTATATTGAGAGGGTTCAGTCAAAGGAAGATAGTAGGAAGAGGTACTTAATGGAACTTATCGATGGAGAATCTGTTATGGGTGCTGCTATCATTGACTCTAGTGGTGTACCAATTCTCTGGCACTTACCACCATCATTAACAGCGAAGTCGATAAGTGCTGTTATGGCGATGATTGAGTACCTGATGAAGGTTAAGCAGACAACAACTGATTTACTTGGTCAACACCTCTATACTGTTGTCAGATTCCAGAGGTTTAAGGTAGCTTACTTTGACCTTGAAGGTAAGGGCTGGTTAATTATATTTGTGAACCCAATATGGCATGTAGAACTCCTCCTACCAAAGGTAAGGAAGGTTCTTCATCAATTAACTAAATTATTGTGATTCTGTGAAATGCTAGAGAGTACAGTAGATATAGCACATTTAGCAAGGTGCTTGATAGCTAAGCCCTTATACGTGAAGTTACTTCCAATAACTCTTTCAGGTAGTAGGTACCTAGAGGTTTTAGTTAGGAGAATTCGAAAGGTTCAGTATGCTGACGGTTCTGTACCTTTTAGATTCGAGAGTGGTGCGAGTCCTAGCATACTGTACACTGCTGAAGCAGCTATTGCTCTCTACCTATCGGGTTCTAGAGATGAGTATCGGAGGGCTCTCTCCTTTATAATCAATAAGCAGAGGAGTGATGGTTTATGGTCTGAGGTTGCTGAGCTATATGATGTATCTAAGGAGTTTGTCTGTGGTCTTGATTACATTAGTCTTAGGCCTAAGTTAAGTGCTTACGTGTGTTTTGTTTTATCACCACTTTATCGAAGCGATGAGTATGTGAGAGAGATCATTGATTTGGCTCTACGTACCTTAGCTAGGTACCTGAAATTTGAAGGGTGGTTTGGTGCAACGACCGTCCCTGATATCGAACTAACCGTACTCATGGCGTACCTATGTAGGTTATTTAGAGGGGACTTATATCCTAGGGTCTATAGGTTCCTCACCAATTTCCTCTCTAGTCAAAGCCAGGTAATGGTTTTGACTTCAGCACATGGTAGGAGGGTGTATGAGGTTGTTCTTACAGCTCTTGCTCTACTACCTCATGTAGATGAGGTACCTGGTGTCAGTAGTGTTTTGAGTAGTTTATTGAGAAGTAGTTGTGTTGATGGTTTTTGGAGTTTTTGCAGAAGGGCTAAGTACAGTAATTATGTAGAGAGTAAGCATGTTTTGTCTCTTGCTATCGTTAATGATCCTGGGTTTAGAGATGGGTTGCGGGTTGCATTAAATGAGCTTAGTGAGTTAGTTATGAGGGTTCGTGGTGTTGCTCAGAAGTTGAGTATAGATTACGTTTCTGAGCTTCGTAGTGAATTGATTTCTGCTACTGTTTCTAATGATGTTCGTGAGCTAGTGTTCGTAGCATTCTTAGAGGCATTGATTCTATCTGGTTATCTACGGGGTGAATTGCGGAATTTAGTGCGTATGTTCTCTTCGTGTGATTCTGTTCCGCTCTCGGTTAAGTTATTTAGGGATTTCATTATGAGCTGTGATGAGGGTACGGTTCGAAGTGTATTTGATTTCTGTGTACTGTTGTGTAGGTATGTGATTGATCGTGTTAGCTCGTTTATTGATGAGAAGTGTAAGTTAGCTACTCTAGCTGAATTGCATAGGTTTCTCACGTTGAGGAGCTTAGTTCCTAAGTCTGAGTTAGTTAAAATTGTTGAGAGAGCTGTCTACTGCTTTCCTGGTGTTTCTGAGTTAGCTTCTCAGCTATTTACTTTCATTTGTTCTTCTGTGCTTCGATTGTGGGGTGATGATGTAAGTGCTGATGTTAGGTGCCCTGTCTTGAGAGATCTACTCATTGTTCTCAGGAATGTTGGTCTTGCTCCCAGCTATCTACTTTCACTTAGGTCGAAGAGTAGATTTAGGGAGGAGTTTCTGTCATTGATTGGTGATGTTACTGAGAATGAATGGGAGGTAATGTCATTGCTAATCATTGTTCCTAGGTGTAAGTGGGGTCAGTGTGCTTCTACGGATGCTCGTTTCCGATGTCCTCTCTACGATTTCTGTAGTTCGAGGAGGTAGTGCTTTACTTCTGTATCACTCTGATATCTTCAAAGACTATCCATGGAGTTAGTAGATTCGCTCTCTGTCTTAGACCTCTACATATGTACATGACTTTTCTCGATAGTAGTTCATAGGTATTGCCTGCTAGCATGATTCCTCTCACGGGTAGTAGCTCTCCTCTCTTAACAATCCATGCCGGTACTGCTACGACACTGAACTCACCGGTTTCAGGGTTGCTGCTATGAGCACCCTGTAGGTTGTCTACTAGTAGTCCATAGCTTAGCTCCTCTAGTACTTCACTAGGTGATGTATCCCCTTCCTGTACTATGAGGTTACTGTACTCTATCCTCGGTGTTACTGTGTAGAAGCCTCTGTGAGCGTTTCCTGTCGATTCGGTACCTGATCTATATGCCCAGTATAGGTTGTAGATGAAGTTTCTCAAGATACCTTTCTCTATGAGTATGGTTCTCCTCCTCGGTACACCTTCGTCATCAAATTTAGATGATGAGATACCTCCTCTCATAGTTCCATCATCAACTATTGTTAGCTTCTCACTAAGTACTTTCTCACCTAATTTACCAGTGAAGGGGCTCCTACCGAGAGCAACACTATCTCCTTTCAGTGCTATGGTGAGTGTGTACTTCAGTAACTCGTATAGTGCGTATTCTGTCATCACTACTGGTGCTCTGTACCTATCGAACTTAACGGGGTGAAGTGACTTAATAGCATACTCACAAGCATCCTTCATTACAGCACCTATATCAGGTAACTCAGTTCGTGAGAGAGCTTCTCTATAGATGACAGGTGACGTATCAGTACCATCATTAGCAACTACATCAACAGCAAATATTGAATGCGTTGTGGTTTCACCTAGATTTAATCCTCTCGTGTTCACCACTACTCGAGTTACCTCACTCACCTCAAGAGTACTGCTAACGATGTGAATCCTCTTATCCTGAAGTACTTCACCTAGGTGATTCCTCATGAGTTCAACTAATTGATCCAACTCTGTACTTACTAGCTTCACACTATAGAGATCCTCAACCTCTGGGTAGTGGGAGTAGTATGGGAAGCCTTCCCATTTCTCCTCTCTCGCAGATACCTTCGCTACTGAGATAGCTCCATCAATTGCCCTCTTCACAGCTCCATCCCTTAGATCATTTGTAAATGCAAAACCAATACGCTTGTCTAGAACCACTCGAATACCAAGACCAACCTCACCACTCTCATGTGCTAGAAACAACTCATTATTCTGAACCTCAACAACCTTACTCCTAACAGCTAGTACGTAGACCTCTGCCTCATCAATACCTCTCTCAAGAACCTTCTTCAAAACCGAGTCACCAATACCTAGGTACCCATCTAGAGTACTCAAGTAGCTTCACCACCTACGACTATTCTCCTAACACGAATATGCGGACCACCATCAGATACGAGAACTGTTTGACCCTTACCACACCTACCGTAGCTTATATCGAAGTCCTTCGCCACAGCATCCACCTCCATCAAGGTATCGAGAGTGTTACCGCTAATACTGACATTCCGTACAGGATCACCAACCTCACCATTCACAATCTCGTACGCCTCCTGAATACCTACCTGAAATGTACCATCTAGATTCGCTTGACCACCTCTAACACTCACAAGGTAATACCCAAACTCAATACCCTCAAACAACTCATTAACTTCGTAATCACCAGGTAAGAGCACAGTATTCCTCATTCTGATGAGAGGCCATACCCTATAGCTCTCTGCTCTAGCGTTTCCTGTAGGTGATGTACCTAATTTAGCAGCGTACTCTCTATCCACCATCAACTCCTTAGCAATACCCTTCTCTATCAAAAATGCCTTCCTCGCCTCAACCCCCTCGTCATCGTACTTGAAGGTACCGTATGCACCAGGTATTGTTGGATCATCAACTATCGTAACTAACTCACTAGCTATCTTCTTCCCCATCTTATCCCTTATAGCACTACCACTCAACGTTAAATCCGCCTCAGCTAAGTGACCAAAAGCCTCGTGAACAAAAGTCCCAACAACTTCCGGTGCTAAGACAACAGGAAATGTACCACCTTTAGGGGTCTTAGCTCTCAATTGCTTTTTCAATCTCTCCTTAACGACAGTAGCTATTTCGTGCTGAGGCCACTTCCTCCACAGTGTATATCCATCGATAGTTCCCTTTGAATCCCTAACAGAAGCTACAACAGGCCCCTCCCTCCCAACAACCCATGTGTGAAACCACGTGTAGCAATACTCCTGTACTATAGACCTACCTTCACTACTCACATATACCTTAGCTCCAACCTCGTCACTGTACCTAGCAATTACACTCTTGACATACCCCTCACGAGCTATCTCCCTATGGTACTCAAGTAAATCTCGAACCTTCTCACTAGTACTCACACTTCGTGGATCTAGAGCTAGAGAAGCCTTAACGTAGTCCTCACAGGAAGGTAGTGTGTACACCCTGTGTTCTGCTCTTGCTCTCACAGCAAGAGCCTTAGCAGCCTTTAAGGCACTCCTAACACAATTCACTAGAGATTCTCTAGTCAGTACACTTGTTGTCGAGAACCCCCATGATCCTCTATACAACACCCTAATACATGCCCCTCTCTCAATACCTTGTTTGATGGCGGTAACAACACCATTACTTAACTCGACGTAGAAGGTGGTGCACAACTCAGCTCTAGCATCGATAAATGATGCACCCTCTCTCATACCTAGCTCAATACATCCCCTAAGTAGTTCAGCCACGTACTGTACATCGTTTTCCTTGCTCATTGGGAAGTACCCCAGACCGTAGTACTAGGTATCAAATTTAAGCGTTGACATGTATAAACCGTACGTCTCTGTGAAGTGCTTTAGCTCACTTACCCCCATCAACTATATGTCCTGAGTGAGGAAAGTATTAAAGGGTGATATACGTTCTCTAGATGGCGCTTGAAGTTTATTGATTTGGTGTGGATGAAGAAGGTTTCTGGTGCTGAGTAGTGATGATGGCTTGATTGGCGGATCAGTATTCAATTACTTTAGCTAGCTCTGTACTCGAGGTACGTACTGAAGTAATGCTATGTATCAGCTCATGAGGCAGAGCCTCTTAGAGATTCAGCACCAACTATACAATGTTTTCCTCAGGTAAATCCTTAAATGTACCGAAGTCCTCTATAATGCTAGCAGTGTTCTTGTGTGGTGCTTTATATGCCAAAGAGACCGACAACGAAAGTTCTTGAACGTAAGAAGCAAATACTTGAGATCTTGAGAAATCAAGGAGAGTTACCTACGTCTGAGATAGTTAGGATGACAGGATTATCACATTCACAGGTATTTTACACTCTTCGACTACTGCAGAAAGAAGGTCTTGTTGAGGAGGTGAAGCGTGGTAAGGTAGCTTACTGGAGAGTGAGAGAAGAAGCTCTTGAAAGTAGTACTCGTAGAGAGAAGGGTGAAGGTACTGAGGAGAAGGTAATCTAGTGTTTCACTCTTCTTCTGAGTAACCTCACGATCTTGTCTACTACAGATTCTCTCTTTTTCTCCTTCTTCCTCTCTAACTCTAAGTACGCTCTCTCAATGAAGAACTCCTCACATATGTCTCTGGGTACGTAGTACGGGCATGAGGAGTACCTCTCGTGAAATATTATAGTTTCACCTCTCCTATGGCAATACCCAACTCCTCTCCTAATCTCTTCGTAATATATGCACTTTTCGCAGTGAGAGTTCACTCTTCCCACCTCATATCTACGTAATACGTAATTAGCAAAAGGTTTAACTCTACAGATTTGCTAGCTTATACTGGTGTTAAAGTATGAAGGATAGAGTTAGGACTGGCGTTCCTGGAATGGATGAGTTACTGAATGGGGGTATTCCAAGGAGGAACATAGTGTTGCTATCTGGTGGTCCAGGTACTGGTAAGTCAATATTTGGTCAACAGTTCCTGTACTACGGTTTGACACAGGGTGAGGCAGGGGTCTTTGTTGCTCTTGAGGAGCATCCTGTAGCTGTTAGGATTAACATGGCTCACTTCGGCTGGGATGTTAGGAGGTACGAGCAAGAGGGTAAGTTCGCTATAGTTGATGCATTTACTGGTGGTATTGGTGAAGCTGCTAAGAGGGAGAAGTATGTTGTTCGTGATCCAGACGACATACCATCACTACTGGACGTACTTAAGGAAGCAATAAAGGATGTTGGTGCTGAGAGGGTTGTTGTTGATTCAGTATCTACACTCTACTTAACGAAGCCCTCAGTAGCTAGAGCTGTTGTCATGCAGTTGAAGAGAGTGGTCAGTGGTCTCGGCTGTACAGCAATCTTCGTATCACAGGTATCGGCAGGTGAACGTGGATTTGGTGGTCCTGGTGTCGAGCATGCTGTTGATGGTATAATTAGGCTAGATCTGGATGAGATTAATGGTGAGCTGTATAGGAGCTTAATTGTCTGGAAAATGAGGGGTACGAAGCACTCGATGAAGAGACATCCATTTGAGATAACGGATAAGGGCATCATAGTGTACCCGAACAAAGTATTTAAGGTGACTAGGAGAGGAGTTGAAATATCTGAGATAGGTGAAGGTGAGGAGTGATGGAGGAGTTTGATCGCTGGTTGAGGAGATGGAGGAAGTTCATGGAAGATATTGACAGGATGTTTGATGAATTGTTCAGAGAAGCGATGAAGGGTATAGAGAGAGGTGTTGGGAGACCTGGTTGCTACTACTATGGTTTCTCCATAACTATAGGGCCTGATGGTGTGCCCAAAATCAGAGAATGGGGAAACATAAGACCAGGCATTGTAAGGCCGAAGATCATGGAGGCTATAGAGCCGTTTTACGATATTGTTGATGAAGGTGATAAGCTCAAGATAATTGTTGAGATGCCTGGTGTCGAGAAAGAAGATATCAGGGTTAAAGCTAGTGAAGACAAGGTAATAGTTAGTGCGGAGAGAGAGGATAGAAAGTACTACCGTGAGATAGAGCTACCAACCAAGGTAATACCCAAGACAGCTAAGGCACAGTACAGGAATGGTGTACTCACGATAACAGTTGAGAAGAAGGAGAAACCACCAAAGCCAGAAGAGGGATTTGAGGTAAGAGTAGAGTGACCTCTAGTGAAAGACCTAATTTTCCCTTTTTCTCCAAAATACTCATGCCCTCCAACGAGAGCACCCGTACTAGACTCGTGAGGTTTCTCTACCTCGATGCTATTACAGCTATCTTGATAATGGTTTTCGCTTCCTACGCACTATCCTACATCCCCCTAATTGCTTCGAGACTTCTAGCAACTAATCAAGCACTTCAAGACATGTTCATGTACATCATGAAGAACTTGCTGCTACTAGCACTAGCATACGTACTAGTATCCAAGTTGATTAGAGTGATTTGTGATTGCTTTGAGATTTTATGTTTAAGGTACCTCGGTACTACGGTTAAGTTCATTCAGTTAGTTGATAGAGCTTCACGCTACATAGCTACAAGAGTAGGCCTTGTTGTAGCTCTCGTGTACACATACCTTAGGATTGATATAGGTATGTTATCTTACGTACTTACTGGTTTGGCTATACCTCCTGATGTCTTATCTGCATTTAAGCTAATGCTCATACCGCCAGCGATGTTATTTTCGTCACAGATAATGATTGAGGTCGTTAGGTTATGGAGAGAGATATCGTCATTGAGAGGTATGAGTTCGGTCACATAGTTGTGAATGGAATTTCCTACATAGATGATGTTGTTTTACTCCCTAGTGGTGATGTCATTCCACGTAAAAAGCACCGTGTCAAGGGTAGGATGTGGCATAGACCACTTACAGGTAGTGAGCTTAAGGAGTACCTCGAGATGTGTAGATCTGATGTTGATGTAGTTGTTGTAGGTACTGGTTTCCTAGGGCTTATGCCACTCGATGAGGATGCTGAAGCCTTACTGAATGAGTTAAGGAGTAGAGGTATCGAAGTCATTGTCGTTAATACACGTAAAGCTGTATCTCTACTACGGGATTTGGTTGCTGAAGGAAGGAGGATTTTAGCAGTTCTTCACTTAACGTGTTAGAGGTGAGTTACTTGGTTAAGTACCTAATAGTTAGGTGTCCTAAGTGCGGAAATGTATCTGCTGTAATGATTGGTAGGAAGACAAAGCAATGCCCCTACTGTGGAACTAGGTTTGAGGTTTATAGGGCACAGATCCTGGCTAGAGCTAGAGATGGTAAAGAGGCTCGTGAGTTAATAATCAAATTTAAGCAGTCCTCTTCCTTGTAGATCATTGTACCTGTGGCAAGGTGAAAAGTGTAAAAAGATATAAAGACATAGAGCATTAGCTATGCAAGGTAAGGTGAGAGCTTGAGTCAGTTATACAGTAGAGAAATGTTCTCGCACTATATAGCTAGGAATCGTAAGTTAGCTGAAGTTGTGGTCATAGCTGAGAATAAACCTGGTGTCCTAGCTGTTCTGGCTAATGTGTTATCTGAGCACGGTATAAACATTGTGTCCTGTAGTACGACTCCAACAGGACCAGTAGGCTCGATATTCTTCCTAGTTGATTACACAGAAGCAGATAAACCACTATCTGAGGTCATCAGTACGTATGGTAAGTTGGGTTTTGTTAAGGAGTATCACTACCGTGAGCAGGTACTACCCTCGATAATATTCACAAACTACGCGTTCCCACCTACATTAGCTAACAGGAGAGTGATCGTAATTGAAGTCGAGAAGTTCATTAAGCTACTATCTGAGTTCGTCGATAGGACTGATTACCTGAAGCAATTGGGTAGGTACATGGGCGAATACGACTGCTCTATGTATGTTCCTGAAGGTGTCGAGGTAAAAAAGCCAAGTGAGCTAAGTGAGTTACTTAGGGTGCTTCAAGTCAAGGGATTTGGTGTTCCTGAAGTTGTGGAGTTCAGCGTAGAGCGTAGTAAAATTGTTATTCGTGAGCTGTTTGAGAAGGAGCTTGGTGAAGCTAAGGAGAGAGATCACTGTGTATTCACTTGTGGTTACCTAGAGGGTTTCCTCTCTAAGTTGTTCGGTAGGGAGTTTAGGGTAGAGGAGGAGTACTGTGCTTCAGTCGGTAAGCCGCACTGCTGCTTTATAGCGACTTCAAGATAGGTCTCAGGTACTTCATCAGTACTCTCATTGATGTTAGTGTTGAGAAGTGTAGTGTTGGTGTTTTCATTTCCTCCTCTTTGATGAACTTAGTGACTATTGACTTATTGAGTGCTGTACACATTACTACGGGGTACTCGAGTGCTCTATTGTACATTACTATGTCTTCACTACGCAACTTAGATAGTGGTAGCACAATTCCTCTGCTATCTACCTTGAGAAGCTTCCTCATTAGCTCTAGTGAGCAAGTGAGCACAGATGCTATGAGTACGTACGAGAGCATTTCAGCTGTAAAACCAAGTACGTGCCAACTACCTAGCTTTCTCAAGGATGTAGCTACGGTAAAGCACTCAACACATGGTACCTCGCTTTCATCTCTAGTCAATACTACTTCTGGATTTTCGAATTCCGTAAGTACACTATGAGGTACGCTTACAGACTTTGGTCTGATTAGTAGGGTTCCTCTAGTTCTCAATCGTCTCTTCCTAGCTACTCTAGAAATTAGTGGTGTAAGTGAGCATATGGGTAGTATGATGTAGAGATCTCCACTACCTGGTAAACCAGCACTGACCTTCGTCTCTATGAAGCGTATGAAGCATTTTCTGCAAAAGTACCTACCTGCTGGTCTGTAGTATATCTGTGGTGGATTACCGCATTTAGAACACTTCAGCTTATGTGGGACCTCGATCACCAGTCACCTCATGTCCCGGCCTTCATCATCAACCACTACGTGAATTAACCTCTCTACTTTGTGAATTGTTGAGAGATTTATGCTTGTTGATACTCACTGCCATCTTTATGAGTATGGTGATGAGGTACCTGAAGTACTTGAGAGAGCTCGTGAAGTGGGGGTTGTGTACGTGGTTGCTGTTAGTGATGATTATGAAAGTAGTGTGAAGAGTATTGAGCTAGGTAAGAGGTATGACTCTGTTCTACCTCTCATAGGTATTCATCCTTGGTGCTGCCGCTATGTAAGTGCTTCAGAGGTAGCTAAACTGCGTGAGCTAGTAGAGAAATTTCGTGACTACGTACGTGGTATAGGTGAGGTTGGTCTAGATAAGAGATTTGGTAGAAGGTACTTCGATAGACAGTTGGAGATATTTACTGAGGTTCTTAAGCTAGCTCACGACCATGGCCTACCTCTATCGATACACTGTATCAAGTGCGAGAAATTAACTCTAGATCTACTGAGGAAATTCGATATTGATATAGCTGTGTTTCACTGGTACCAAGGTAGTTTGAAGGTACTTGAGGAAATTGTAGAGCTGGGGTACTACATCTCTGTGAACCCTTCAATTACCTATTCTCGAAGGAGTATCCTAGTAGCAAAGCATGCACCACTCAGGAACTTACTGGTTGAATCTGACTCACCATACCACTTTAGGGAGATATCATCTGAACCAGCTACCGTAGCTCTTGTTGTTGAGAAGTTGGCTAAATTACGTAATCAATCTATAGATCTTATTAAGGAAGTACTGTACTGGAACTCACTGAGGATATTTCTTCGGTAGTGTAGTGATGAATACTCGGTAATCTGACAGATGATGACTTACTCCCGTTCTGATTCAGTAACCTGGTTAACCCAAGAGCACTACGTATATAAATTTGTGTGACATCGCACAAAAATGTATGACCAGAGTAGCTGTCCCTCTTGATGAGAATAGAGGTCTAGACAGCAAGGTATCTAGTAGATTCGCTAGAGCACCTTACTTCGCAATTCTTGAGGTAGAGAACGGTAATGTCAAGCTACTAGACGTAGTCAGCAATCCTCATACAAATCTACCTCATGGTGCAGGTGCTGCTGCACTACAGTGGTTAGCAGGGTATGGTGTTCGTAAGGTAGTTACCACCATGATAGGTCCTAGAGCCTCTGAGGCAGCTAGGTTACTGGGTATTGAGGTTGTTAAGGTGCAGGTATCGTCTTTGAGAGAGGTCATTGAATTGCTGAAGAAGTGATTTTGCTATAGGTGATTTGGTGTACCGAGTAGCTGTAGTAAGTGGAAAAGGTGGTACGGGCAAGACCTTTATCGCTAGCTCTCTCACTATTCTCATCTCGCAAGGATCTAGCGTGGTGTCGATTGATGCTGATGTAGAGGCACCTGATCTCGAGATTGCTCTAGGTGGTGGAGATGTTATTGAGGTTAAGGAGCTTTATGAAGGTAGGGTAGCTGAGGTAAGTTATGAGAGATGTTTTCGATGCTTGAAGTGTGCTGAAGTCTGTAGGTTCGGTGCTGTATCCGTGCTAGAGGGTAATGTACCTGTTATCGATAAGTACCTATGTGAGGGTTGTGGTGCATGTTCCATAGTCTGTCCTAGCGGTGCTATTTCGTATGTACCCTCTAAGCTAGGTACCATGAAGGTTGTCCGCACTAAATTTGGGTACTTGGTCACAGCTAGTCTAGACCTAGGTAGAAGGGGTTCAGGGCATCTTGTTGAGCTAGAGAAGAGTAGAGGTCTAGAGCTAGCGAAGGAGTCAGATGCTAAATTCATCGTACTTGATGGTCCACCAGGTATTGGTTGTCCCTTGATAGCTACAGTGGTTGATGCCGATTATGTAGTTATCGTTACGGAGCCAACACCGCAGGCACTTCATGGCTTAGCTAGGGTTGCTGAGGTGGTGAAGTTCTTCGGTAAGAAGTTTGGTGTCGTGATTAATAAGTTCGATGTCAATGAGGAGTACTGTACTCTAGTTGAGAAGTGGTGTAAGGAGCATGGTGGCTCTATCCTAGGTTCACTACCGTACGATAGGTGTGTAGTAGAGGCTTACACCAGAGTTACTCCACCGTTGCTGTACTGTAAGGAGAGGAAATCACCGTGTTTTGAAGCTATGGTGTCGATTTATGAGAACTTACTGAGGGACTTAGGTGTTTAACCATGGTTGTTGTATGTGTGAGTGGTGGAAAGGGAGGTACTGGTAAGTCAACTATAGCGTGTTGCTTAGCTGTGCTACTATCTCGAATGAAGTTTAGCGTTTTGCTCGTTGATGCCGATATCGAAAATCCCGTAGATCACCTAGTACTTGGCATAAGTAGGGAGCTACGTAGTGAGATATCGTCATTTTTACCAGAGATAGACAGTAGCAAGTGCATTGGTTGCCTAAAGTGTGTTCTATCATGTCCTGAGCATGCACTCATAGGTTTAAAGGGCTCTGTACCCAAGTTAATGGAGGAGCTATGTAATGGATGTGGTGTCTGCAAACTTGTCTGCCCCCGGGGAGCTATTGTTGAGAAGCAGAGAATGGTTGCTAGGGTTTGGGTAGGTGAGAAGAACGGCATCAATTACATAGCATGCGAACTACTACCTGGTGTGAAGCAGGCACATGCTGTGACTGAAATATTCCTCAAATCAATTGAGGAGCAGCTTCGTAGCTACAACTTCGCGATAATCGACACGATTCCTGGTGCTGGCTCCTCTGTCTACAGCTGTATCAAGAGATCTAATGTAGTTATCGCAGTAACTGAACCAACACCACTAGGTGCTCACGACCTAGATCTACTTCTTCAACTCTGTGAAAGAATTGACAGGAAGGTCATCACCGTACTAAATAGAGCAGATCTACCAGGTTCTGGTAAGGACTACGTACTGGCTACCGTAGATAAGTTCAAGCATATAGTTATAGGGTATGTAGAGATACCATACCTCAGTGAGGTAGTCAAGTACTACTCCAAATCCGATGTACTAACACTACTAGAGAAACTACAACCCTTCAAACAGCCACTAGAGAAACTAGCTGAATTACTGATCGAGATAAGTAGAAAAGTTTAAAAATTTCTGTGCAATTGCACAAAAGGAGGTGACTAGAGTATGGCCTGGTGGTTCGGTTGGGGAGGATGGGGCTGGAGAAGAGGATGGGTTGGTCCATGGCCAGGTAGAGGACCATTCAGCTACTTACCACCATGGCTAAGACCAGGTTGGCTCTTCGGTAGAGGAGCTTGCTGGTGGCTCTTTGGCTTCCCATGGACATATTACATGTATTACACACCATACTACCTATACACTCCATGGATGATGTACTGGTGGTACCTACCATACCTATACTACCCACCCATACCATACCCAAGATGGTGGTAAGGAGGTGAACCACGTGTACTACCCATACCCATGGTATTCAGTACCCATACTCCCTCCAATACCGCCAATACCAGACTACTTCCTACTATACACACCATACTACCTACTCACAATAACACTATACTGGTGGCTATACATTGAAACCTACAGAATATTCCTCGACCTAGTAAGGAAGACCTTTGAGGCATTACCCAGGCCAAGTGCTTAAAATCCTCTAAACTCTTAGACTTCTCTGATCTTCCTTACTAGATTTTTCAAGCAGTCAAAAAGTTTTAGACTGAGTACAACTCAGAAATTACTGTAGCTAGGTGGTAGTCATGGGATATTGGTGGCGTAGATGGTTTAGATGGATGTTTTACATGCCTCCACCCCCACCGCCTCCACCATCAACACAGCAGCAAACTACTCAACAACCACAGCAGTACCAGGCAGTACAGCCATCAATCCCCTATCCACCATACTACCCATACTACACCCCAATGTACTTCCCTCCAATACCTCCACCACCAATGAGACCAGAAGAGGAGCTTCGAATGCTTGAAGAGTACAAGAGAGCACTTGAGGAGGATATTCGTGAGCTACAGGATGAATTGAAGAGTGTTGAGGAGAGAATTAGAGAGCTTAGGGAGTTAATCGAGAAGAGAGGAGGTTTCTCTCAGGTAAAGGTTACCTAAAGGTAAGCATTATCGATTTATGAGATAGATCACATCTCTTGTAAACTCCTAATTCCTCTACTTTTCTTCCTCATTCTTCACTTAACTTACTGATTGAGTACGTATTCTTTTAGCTCTCCTCGGATTAATGTTACTTTGATGAGGTCATACATACAGGACTTGGTTGAGTGCTTTAAGAGTGTATGCGAATCACTACGTAGGTATCACAGTATCATGTCTTTATTGAGTAAGGTATTGAGACATCTACCTGATGAATATGGTATGTGGGAGAGACCAGTTGCCACATCGCTAGCTCTAGGTCTAGCGCTAATTGACTCTGGATGTGTAGTTCTTGGGTGTTACCTACTTAGGTATTGTCTAGAAGCTGTAATTCAACTTCATTACTTCACGTGGTTAGCCTCTAGAAGAGGTATCCCTATTCGAGAGCTTTTAGCTAAGTACTCGAGATTTGGTAGAGCTTTCTGGTTGAAGATGATTAGAGATGTACCTGGTCTTCCTGGAGTGTACAGGAAGCAATTAGCTAGAGTGTACATTGAGTTAGCTCACTACACACATCCATCTACCGAGTCCCTAGCTCTTCTCTCACGTACAGGACCTGTACCTGCTAGGATCAGTGATGTAGCTCGTGATGTGGTCGACTTCGTTATGTACTTCCTCCTTCATCACGTTGATGAGGGTTCACTACGTGATTTAGATCCTGAGGAGTTCTCTTCTCTTGGATTGACTAGAGCGGCGAAGTACGTTGCTAAGCGCTTGAGGAAGACTTCTCACTAGTTTCCTGTGCTCCAAGTGCTCCTAATGCTGCGGATATCTTTAGTAGTATCTCTGCTGCTGTTCTTATGGCAGGGTAGGCTGAAGCTACTGCTTTCTTCACTGTTTCAAAGATCTCGAGATCGCTGAAGGTACCTGTACCTAGGTCTAGTCTAATATCCTGCTTCACAGATACCTTATGTGGCCCTATTGAAGCTTCAAATGCTACGTTGGCTATTGCTACGTACCTTATACCTCTATCAGTTACCTCAGCTTCAACTCTAACAGACTGTACCCTTATGTTCACTGGTATTTCCTTACCTTCAACAACTATTACAGGTGGGTACTTCTCAACTAATCGAACAGCCATTCCCTTCTCCCTAATCAAACTCAGTGCTGAGGTTAAAAAAGCTAATACTTGGGTTAGTAATTTGCTGCTATTACCTAGGTACTTACGGAAGTATGTTAACTCGGTAGTGAAGGTCTACTTAATCCTACTTATCGCTGATTACATTAGCGATGTACCTCGATAGGGATAGGATTGGTACACTGTACTCGATTAAGCAATTCATTCCCTTAACTCCAAGTTCAGAGATGTTGTGTAAGTGTTTTGTTGATAGGGTTAACGAGGTTAAGCTGCTGAGTGATGTCGGTAACAAGAGGGTACTATTGATAGGGGCTTCTGGCTCAGGTAGGAGGTCACTAATTAGCTACTGTGCAGCCAAGGGTATTCGTGTTGAAGCTATCATTACCACACCGGTGGACTATTTGATGGAAAGGGTAATGCGTGATGTTGGATATGTCATTGTGGTTAAACCAATGAGTAGTGAGCAGATTTGTGAACTACTTCGTGTATGGATTAAGGTCCTTAAACTTCCTGAAGTAAGTTCTCAAGTACTTGAGATGATTGGTACCTACTCACTTGGTATCCCCCTCTTAGCGATACTAGCTGTCAACTACGTACTGAGTAATTTCAGGTACTGCTTCGGTGCTCGTGATCAATGTAGGTACGTTGCTGAGTTCTTCACTCAAATAGGTATTACCAATGTGCTGATTCGATTTCTAGCTGAGTACGGTGACTCGGTAGTGAGTATTCTCAAGGCTTTGACTAGAGGTCCTCAGTCAATATCTAGTATTACTGAGCTTAGTGCTCTTTCACCACATGTGTGTAGGAGGTTACTTCGTAATCTATGGTGTTTGAATTTAGTTAGGAGAGTGGGGGTTAGGTATGAGTTAACACCAAAGGGGGTTTTCATACTTGATGTTCTCCTGAGCAGTACCTACGGTGAGTACTTGCTTGGTTCACTGGAGAAGTTCTACGTAGATGTCTGAACCTAGATCCTTTACCTTGGTCTTGTCTTGTGGTTCACCAATGACTACTTCCTGTATCTGGTGCATTGCCTTTAGGTCATCTGCTATTGGCTCTAGATCTCTCGGTATATAGACTCTTGCTCTTAGTGGTTGATTTAGCGCTATCTTCATGCTCTTCTTCAATGTCCAGATCTTGCTGTTGAACTCCATGAACTTACTGAGTAGTTCTCTATATGGTGTATCCCATTCAGGGTTCGGCTCTGGGAACTTCTCGAAGTGTATGCTCTTTTTACCGTATAGCTTCCTCCATATGTAATCTGTTATGAATGGGCATACTGGTGCTAGTAGCTTTAGTACGGTCTTTAGTACTGTGTGTAGTGTGTACCATGCTCCTCTCTGTTCTTCTTCACTGAACCTCCTATCTCTGTTGTATGCTCTAGCCTTAACTGCTTCTAAGTAGTGATCCGCGAAGATATCCCACGTGAATCTGTAGACTTCGTTTATTGGATCATAGAAGTCTAGTTCATTCATTGAACTAATGCATCTGCGTATTACGTCGTTTAGGACACTCAACACCATGTAGTCTATAGGTCTGAGCTTGTATTCGTTTGCTGGTTCAGGGAATGACGAGATGAATCTAGCTATGTTCCACAGTTTTGTTAGGAAGAGACTACCTGTCTTGAGTAGTTGCTCGCTGAATCTGTAGTCACTGCCTAGCTTTGCTGCAGCTGCTGCCCAGAACCTAAACACATCAGCACCGTACTTCTCTAGATAGGGTTCAGGGTAGATTACGTTGCCCTTGCTCTTGTGCATTGCTTCACCTCTCTCATCTAGTCCCATACCGGAGATCCTAACGTGTGTAAAGGCTGGTATGCCAAGTAGCTGATAAACTCTAAGTGTTGTGAAGTAGAGCCATGTCCTAACTATGTCATAGCCCTGTGGTCTAATCCTAATTGATCTAAGTGCTCTCTCAAAGAACTCCCTATTTCGTAGGTATCCACAGACGTAGAGTACAGATATTGAGGAGTCGAACCAAGTATCAAAGACCCTGGTCTCACCTACGAACTCAGTACAGCCACACTTCACACATCTCTCAAAAGGTGCCTTCTCTCTCCAAGGTTGGTAGTACCTGCCGGGTTCAGGTAGGTGAGGTGTACCACATCTCTTACAGTACCAGATAGGTACTTCCGTACCGTAGAACCTTGTTCTCGTTATTGGCCAATCCATGGTTATGGAGTCAATCCACTGAAGTAGTAGCTGTCTATGTTGTTCAGGGCAGAACTTCATCTCGTAAGCTAACTTCTTCAGTGCTTCCTTGAACTCAAGTTGCTTAACGAAGAACTCCCTCGTGATTATGAACTCTATAGGTGTCTTGCATCTCCAGCAGACAGGAACTGTATGCTTTAGTCTCTCCTTCTTAACAAGCAAACCACTCTTCTCGAGATCCTCAATGATCTTAGCTCTAGCTTCTTCAACCCTGAGACCCCTATAGGGACCAGCAACTTCATTCATTCTACCATCAGAGTTAATAGCTATCTTCGGCTTTAGCCCAAACTCCTTAAACAACTGCACGTCAGTCCAATCACCGAAGCTACACACCATCACTAAACCAGTACCGAACTCAGGTCTAGCTGATGGATGCTTCTTAATAGGTACCTTCTGACCGAATATAGGTACGATAGCGTGCTTACCCTCTAGGTGCTGATACCTAGTGTCCTCCGGGTTGAATATTACGAGAGCACAGGTACACAGTAGCTCAGGTCTCGTAGTAGCTATGACAATATCTTCACCAGTTTCCTCAACCTTGAACTTAATGTAGCAGAGCCACGTATCTCTCTCCTCATACTCAATCTCAGCTTCGGAAATACTTGTTTGACACCTTGGACACCAACTAACAGGTCTCTCAGCTTCGTAGATAAGCCCTCTCTTCCACAACTCGATGAAGGTAGCTTGTGTAATAGCTCTATACTCAGGACTATCGGTACCGGATCTCCAATAGGTGAAGACACATCCAGCTCTCTTCCACTGCCTAACTATCTGCTCCTCCATCTCATCGAGGAACTTCCTACACAGCTCCAGAAACCGCTCCCTAGGGACTTGCCTAGGGTTAATACCGTACTTCTTCTCAACAGCAACCTCAACAGGTAGACCATTCCTATCAGCGTAGAACGGTACTAGAACACTGTAACCACGCATCCTGAAGTACCTAGCAACCATATCTATCTGACAGTAATGAGCTAAACCACCAACATGCCAAGGACCACTGGGGTAGGGTGGAGGGGTATCGATGACGATTAGTGGTTTCGATGGATCATCTCTAAACTCATAATGTCCTTCCTGCTCCCAAAGCTTAAGAAGCTCTAGCTCCTTATCAATAGACCATCTCTTCTCCTCAAGCTTAGGCTTGAACACTAGCTCACCAATAAGCTTCACCTCAATTCAAAGGCCTGTACCTAGGATCCCTCAACTACCTATAAATCACTTTCCACATATAGCCTCCAAGGAAGGTACCTCCCATCACTGCAAAATAAGCAATGTAACTACACATGTAGCTTAGCCTCATATATCAACTACCTCACCTAAACCTCAAGCCAGTACAACCCCATCGTAAATCACAGATGACCTTCATCAGTAACTCGCACCCTCATCACTTTTCAGGTAGCCGTATCCCTCATCACTTGCTAACCTGTGCGTTGTTGAGTGAGTATAAAAAGTCTTGACGTGTTTTGAGGTGCTGGTGATGAGTACCTCGATCACTGACTACCTGATGAGGCGCTTTAGGGCTGATTACGTTTTACTTGGTGTTGTCTGCTGTGTTGTCTGTGGTATAGGTAGTATTAGTGGTAGTGTTGGTGTTGTTGCTCCCGTTGGAGATGCTACCAGTATTAGATTTGCTCTTCCTGACATGAGTGCGTCCTCGAGTGCTCTTATGTAGAGGTATGTCAGTAGTGCTCTCGTATCGTTACCTAGTGTTCTTAACAGCATCTCAATTGCTTTAACCTCAGCTGAGGTCCTTAGTAGGTATGCTTCCGCTTCTCCCTTTGCTGCCAATATCTTCTGCATTGCTGTTGCATTAGCTAGAGTCAACGTCCTTTCCCTCTCGTACTTCGCTGCTTCAGCTCTCTGTTGTGCTGCTAACTTCTCCTCAATTGCTTCTCTAACCTTTGTTGGTGGTATTATGTTTCTAACAGCTATATCGTGAATTATCAAGCTGAGGCTAATGGTCTTATCCTTCTTAAATGCTTCCTCTAGTGCTCTCCTAATCTTTTCGCTCAACTCAAATCTCTTCTCTATTACTTCAACTAAGGTGTATTGACTTATGACATCTCTAACTATTGCTCTAGTCTTGGGTATTAGTACCGGCTCTATGACTCCCTGTGGATAGTATCTAGCTACGTAGATCAATGCTTCTGGATCCGGTCTCAACTGTGCCCTGATAGTGACATCTACCAGCACCTCCGCTCCATCCTTGGTTAATGCCGGTATGCTCGTTCCCTTTGACTGTATGAAGTCTATTGCTGTTACTGCTACGGAGAATGTTCTAACGTCTTCCCAAGGCATCTTGATAGTCCAACCAGGTCCTATCAGTATCCTCACGTTTCCTGTAAATGGATCAATTATTACCTTAGCTTCTCCTAGTGATGCTGTTATTACGTTCATTGCTACTAGTGCAGCTACTACAATGAATATCACGAGGAATGTGATTGCTAGTGCAAGTTTCTTGCTTATTGCGACTCTTACTTCAGGTATTTCGTATCTCCTCCGTTCTCTATACATGTTACTCACCCACCTTAGCTACTCGACCTTAACCTCAACAAATCCCTCCTTTTTATCCTGTCCCTTATGTTCCACCTTCATTGTAGTGCGCTCTCTATACCTAGCTAGCAACTGAAGTAGGTTTGTTAGGAAGTAGACGGTTGCTCCCAACGCTACTAATGTCATTGGTACGAATACTGTGTAGAGAAGTATTGGACTTGCTCCTCTCCTGACTATGAGGAACGTTGTTGTACAGAGCATAGCGAGGATGATTACTGATATCAGGAACTTCCTTCCATAATCCGTGATTAGTCTACGTAGTTCAGTGCTGGAAGCGTTCTTCATCGACTCTGCAAGGGGATTACTCATCACCATGGTGCAACTTCACAGTGATCCTATTATTGCTTTTTCTCAAATTCGCTCTAGGTACCTACTGCTAGGTAGCTTATTGCTTGAGGGGCCAGTAATGTCTCTCACCAACACATTCAAGAACGAGTAGGGTTTCCGTCTTAACTACTCCACCTAGTGATGGTAGGTACTCTATGAGGAACTTACTCAACTCCTCTATACTCCTAGCCCAAACCTTCAACAATATGTCATATGGCCCAGTTATGACACTTGCCTCCTCAACCCATGGTAGGTCATCCCTCTCTTCTGAGTCCTTCAGTATCTTCTCAGCTAGAAGTACTTGACTTGACTTACCACCTACAGGACCTGTCCTAGCTACCGATATCAGTACGTACGCAACTACTCTATACCCCAATTTCCTTGGATCTACTTCAGCTCTATAACCACGTATGTACCCAAGCTTCTCTAGTCTCTCTATCCTACTAGCTATTGTCGTCCTAGGTTTACTCAGTATTTCAGATAGCTTTGTTACAGGTACCCTACCATCTTTTTGCAAAATCTCGAGAATCTGTTTATCAATTTCATCCAGTGCAGATGCCCCCATGTAATCACCCTTTAGATACGTATCAGGTGGAGGATACTCACATCACCAATGATCAAGAGAGGCCGAGTTCATCACTCGTGATTCTCTACTACAGTGAGAGGTACTAAACCTTACTCACGTTCTCTTCAGTAAGTCCTCAAATGCTCTAATGTACTTCCTCTCGAGTTCCTCTCTAATAACGTGTGTATACCTCTGGGTTGTTGAGACAGAGCTATGTCCAAGAAGTTCCTGTACCTCTCTCAGGGATAGCCCCTGTGATAGGAGGTATGTAGCGAAGCTGTTGTGAACTACGACCTTATCCGCAATGAGTATGTGATGAGGATCAACAACTAGGTCAATTACTCTGTGCTCACCCATGTACTGAATATGCCTTAACCTAACATAACTCACACCATCACCATTCAATACGAGTAACTTCGAATCACATCCTAGAGCAAGTACAGGTATCATCACCACGCTCCCTGTACTGGGTAGCAGAGCAGGTACTTGGTGTCTCGATGAACAAAGTAACTCTACGTTGCCACACTCAATAGCATAAAGTGAATCCCTATGTACCTCAATGTAGCTAACAACTTCAGTACTAAACCTCGTACTCCCTATCCTGACTTCAGATAGCTTAACTCCAGTCACTAGCTCTCCAACCTCTAGCTCTCTAACCTCGTAGGTACCATAGGGGGTACTGATGAGTGTGTATTCAGGTAGACAGTGTCTAAGTGTGTGAGGTGTTACCTCAGGTACTATACCTGCTCGAATAGCTGCCTCCTTGACCACTCTCTCGACAGTATCGACACTAATCGGTCTATTCCTTGCTCTTGGTGATGGGAAGAGGTAATCATCCCTCTTCAAATTATTCAACTCAATCCAGAGCTTAAGTGCTTGACCTAGTTCAGGAGGAGCATAGACAATCCTCTCCTTACTACCCTTACCCCTAACCCTAAAGCGAACAACATCGTCGGAGATATCTACATCAGCTACCTTGAGATTAACTAACTCACTAACTCTCATACCGGTAAAGAACAGGATAGCTATGATCAACCTATTACGTAGAGAACCAGCCTTAGCAATTAACTGACGAACTTCCTCAGGCTTGAGAAACCTCGGTACAGTACTTGGCTTCCTACCGTACTCAATCTTCAGATCACGAAACTTCATGAACTTAAGGAGAAAGTTCTTGAGAGCACAGTACGCCTCGTAGAGAGATGATGTACCCCACCTAAGTCTCCTCCTAGCATAACCCAGGAACTCGTACACTTCATCCTCAGTAACCTCCTCTAAGTCAACACGAGCAACATCTCTAAGGTACTGAAGGAACTTACCGACAATACAGAGGTAAGTCCTAATAGTTGATTCGCTGTAACCACGACCAAGTAACCAATCTCGGTACGACTCAAGAACCTCCTCAACACCTAACCTACGTCCTCTAGACCTCACAAAAACTAAATCACAACAAAGAGACAAAATAATTCCCCACAAGCACACACCAGTATTATCGCCCTAAGTTAAGAGATAGAGCTATCACCTACTAGAGAGCTACCGAAAAACGTATGTTGTTCATACTAAAACCACTAGACAACATAGTCATAGTCGTAGCTATAGCTCTACTAGTTCTGCCAACAACAATCTACCTACTAGCTAGTGTACGCAGGTAATGGAGTACCTCCCTATTCATGAGGTACATTTAACTACTGCACTGTTACGTAGTTAAGTGATCTAGATGTCGGTGCTCGATGAGGAGACAAAGCACTTCCTCTTTGAGCTAGCTGATAGACTTGGTTGGAGGAAGAGTAGAGTACTTGAGGCTTATGAATTAGCTAAGAAGGCTGAAATCCTAGAGATCAAGGAGGAGGATAACGAGGTAATTGGTATCCGCATTAAGCTAGAGTCCCAGAGTAGGAAAGGTGAGTTCTACTACGTGCTGGTTGGAAAGTATGGAGCTAAGTGCAACTGTGAATTCTCAACAATCAAGAAGGGTATCTGTAAGCACATTGCAGCAGCTATCATAGTCTGGTATGCAGTCTCAATGATCAAGTACGGTAAGAAGATTAATCTAGATGAACTGAGTTGGTTAAAGGAGAGCGAAGAAGGCATGTGATGAGTGCCTCTTCGTGCTGAGTAGTGAAGAAGAGCCATCCAGCTGACCTACATCTCAATAACTACAGCCTTCTGAGGACATACCTCACTACAGAGAAGGCATGAGATGCAGTGTGGTGAAGTACCTACATCCTCAACAGCTCCAATACTCATGGGACACATCCCCAAACACCTCAAACACTTAGTACACCTCCCATAATCCACCTTAAGCCTCAGGAAGAGCCTGACGGAATTACATAGACCAAGTACAGAAAATGGGCAAAGTAACCTACACCAAAATCTACCACCGAGCAAAGCTAAAATCGCAAATGTCACGAACACAACTAAGTGAATGAGAAAACTCAACCCAATACCTAGCTCACCGAGGATAACTCTCCAAGGTATTCCAGCTAGTAGGAAACCAGATATACAGATGTAGCAGAACACCAAGGTACCTAGTATAGGAGGTAGAACAACAGTGAGTACGATACTCACTACAGGAGCTACCCAGTAAGGTATCGATGAGAGAACCCTACGTACTCTCTCTGACGAGATACCTAATCTACGACCTAACCAGTGAAGAGCATCTTGAAGAGCACCTATAGGGCACATTAAACCGCAGTAAGCCCTACCAAGGAGGGTACCGTATAGTAGGAGAGCACCAACAGGAAGTAGGGGTACCCTACCCATTGTGAGAGCATACTGAATAGCGCCTATAGGACAAATACCTAGAGCTAGTGGACAGCTATGACAGTAGAGGAATGGAGCTGGTACCACGTACCTAGCTACTGAACCTACTGCGCACCAGGTCAAGAAGCTAATTAACCTAGTCAAGTACCTAAGACCACGAATCCTCACATTATTTACCTCATAGACCAGCACATGCAGAGCATATGAACTTGAGTAGAGGTATGTAGACCACGTACTCTCTAAGTAGTACGCTGAGTATCAGGAGTAGAGCAGCTACAGCGAGGAGGATATACCTAATGAGCGATCTAGGTACCATACACAATCCTCTCAAGGTCTTCAAGCTCATGGAGACCAACTAAGATTCTTTTAACTCTACAATCCTCATCAATAACAACAAGAGTCGGAATGAACCTAACACCAAAGTACTTACTCAACCTATAACCCTCATCAATAGCGAATAACCAGGTATATCCATAACGCTCAATGAACCTCCTAACCTTCTCAACACCAAGCTCAACACTAATCGAGATAACGACGATGTCAGGGTGCTCCCTAGTGAATACCCTAAACACCTCAAGCTGTCTAAGACAAGGCTTACACCAAGTAGCCCAGAAATCGAGGATAACCTTCCTACCCCTAAACTCACTCAACTTAATCACAGTACCATTGATCAGTTTAATCTCTAGATCACCAACATAGGTAGATGCAGCCTCTCTCGAACTGCTACCCTCACCCCTACTCCCTACCAGACTTAGGTAAGCAACTGCAATAGCTACAGACACGATAGCGGATATCAGTAGAGCAGCAATTACGCTATACCTCCTACGACGAACCACAGCAACCCCTCAAGCATCCTTCAGGTAAAGCACTACTTAAGGGTTAACTCCATTAGGTGGCTCGTAGGGAAAGTATTTTTGACCCTTAACGAACCCACGGCTTAGGTGATGAGCACACCCTTGCTGAGCGGTGATTGATAGACGGTCTACTGAGGCGATGAAGAGCCCGAAGTTAGCCGACAGGTGAGGAAGCCTCGTTAAGCGGAGCCTCCTCTACCTCATTGAACGAGGTTAATTTACCAGCTAGTGAAACATCTTCACGTATGATGGTTACTGGTTTTAGGTTCTACAGGACATTTGTCAAGCAATTACCGAGATCAGTAGCGTTGAATACACCATAAGTTAGTAAGTGAAGAAAGAGGAGGAAGAGAGGTTAGGGGTGGGGGTTTTTATAGATTCAACTTAATTCCTAAGTCTTTAATTGCTTCTTTTATGCTTTCAGGCACTGGTATACTGAGATCATTGTATATCTTAAGCATATTGAATATGTTCTCTGAATTAGCCCGGGATAAATAAATCCTAATTCTAAAGTAATAGCATTCATTATATTTAAATTTACAAACTGAGTATCTAACACTGTATCTCTCTAACAATTTAACCACTTCTTCGAAGAGCTTTTGTTTATTCTCTGATATATACGGTGTTTCGAGATACCTATCAAGATACTTACCCCTTTTATATCTTCTGTACTTGATATGAGTTAATACCTCTACAACATCCGTTATAATAATCCTGGGCTTCGCTGACAATATCTTCATTAACTTTCGCTTTTTAGCTGGATTTAATGTGTATTTCGATACCTTACTTACCAGTTCTTTGTTATCGTAATATGGTATCGCTATGTAGGTATAGCTTGATCCTCTTATGTTCATATGATAGAGCTTGTATGCTACGTTATATAGCTCAAGTACTTTACGTAGGATAAGTCCTTCTGCTGAATTAGCATCAATGTATATGAACATTACCTTGTAGAAACTAGGTAGATAACCATCAAAATCCAGTACACCAGCAAGAAACTGTATAGCTTCATCGAATGTGCTAAATATGTCCATGAATTTCTTAGTAGCACGTTTCCGTCTTCTCGGTGATACAATATCTAGATACAACTCTCTAAGTTCTCGATAGACTATTACCTCATTACTATCATCACAAAAACTTAATGGACACGCAATGTCAATGCTGAAAAGCACTCTTTTTTCAATCCTGCTTAAACCTATGGATCTAATTTTAAGCTCTGGATAGGTTTGAAGTAGTGCAGTTATTTTATTAGTATCACCGAGACCATACAATACACGACTCCTTGTACTATTTTGTTTATCACCATCAGCTATGAATACACCTAATCGATAGTGAAATGGTGCTTTACGATCAGTTACAATAGTCAAGTCCACTCTATCGTATATGTACCTTTCATTACTCTTCGACCTACTCAAAATCTTCTTCTCAAGTACTTCTCTTAACCATTGAGCAAAAAATAAATACTGACTTTCCGAACCAGGTCTCAAACAGAGAACACTACCCCTCATCCCGTCCCACCCCTTCACCTTCCTTCATCTTGAAATAATGTGGGGTCAAGAATTCAGGAATGGTGGGGTGGGACGGGACTCATTGGGGTCACTGTACTGCTGATAACTGCCTTCTTCGCTATAACGTTACGTATCGCTGATATTTCGTGTAGGTACTGTACTCACTAACCCCTCATTGCTCCTTCATTGCATTACGCTCAGGAGCTTAGGGTCACTACCCCCACCCCTCTCTTCTCCTACTCTCAGAGGATCATCCTCCTCACAGCATTACGCTCAGAGTCCCCCCTGAGAGTAGAACCCCCTCATCGCCTTACGCTCAGGGAAATCACCCCGTGAGGATAACCCTCACG
>Ga0180301_10000060_pt1 | contig 70379 bp, 80 predicted proteins | sample GuaBasSediGuay16_FD_121797 | JGI IMG/M metagenome (GOLD analysis project Ga0180301, IMG submission 121797) | Subseafloor sediment microbial communities from Guaymas Basin, Gulf of California, Mexico - Guay16, Core 4569-2, 12-15 cm | ecosystem: Environmental > Aquatic > Marine > Hydrothermal...
ATTACATTTTGAAGATATAATAGTAATTATTGTTTATCTCTAAGAGATTTTGAAGCTTCCATTTCAATGTTGCCGATTAACTTGGAGATTGCCGTTTCTCTGCTCTTCCACTGCATTATTCGATTTTCTTCAACTTCAATTTTCACCTCGTTCACTAAGTCATATATAAATGGAATATGCTTCCAATCTAAATACCATTTCTCCGGCTTCTCACCTTTACAGGTTAAAACTATGTTTCTTCCAATGTTTACTGCATCCAGTATTGATGATCTTTTCGCTAGAACATCTCCTTTCTCATGATAGTATGCTAGAGCCCAGGGAGGAATATTTATTCCCATACTGTTAAGTATGGAGTATAGATTTGCAATTACTTGGATTGTGCCACTGTCATTTCCACAGGCAATTATCCCTGCAACTTTTCCCTCTAATGGGCATTGTTCACCCATTGTAGCCATATTTTCGAAGACTGTTAATCGATCTATGAAGATTTTCATTTGAGAAGATGGAGAATACCAGTAGACTGGTGTTGCCATTATGAAGCCGTCAGCCATTAAAATTTTATCGTAGAGAAATTTCATGTCGTCATCGAGCACACAGGGATATCTGCAGGCCTCTTGAATATCGCTTAAACAGCCTATGCAGGGTTTAAGCATATAGTCGTATAGATGTATAATTTCGGTTTCCGCTTCAAATCTTTCAGCAGCTTTCAACGCTACGGAGAGAAGTTTAAATGTGTTTCCATATTTTCTAGGTGAACCGTTAAATCCTAATATGCGAACAACCATAAAATTCACCTTCCAATTATAGTTTAGGAGAACGCCCGTAAAATTCGAATTGAACTTACATTAATAAAAAATAAAATGTTTAATTAAATTTTCGATTATCCGATAATTCAACTGAAAGTTAGCCTTAAATTTTAATTGACTATTAGATTAAGGATATTAGGAGTGTATGGATGGAGATGGATAGACTGCTAATTTTAAGCTGGATAATCTATGCATCCTTCTATTTATGTAGAGTGAATTTTTCAATCGCCATGCCGCATATTGGATTGGAATTGAAGATTGGAGAATTGGAGCTCGGCTTTATGGCTTCAGGATTTTTCGCAACCTATTCGATTGGACAGTTGATCAATGGATATTTGAATGTTAAATATGATGTTAAAAGAATGCTTGTGATAGGAGTTTTAGGTTCAAGTATAAGTACATTGATTCTGGGATTCAGCTACAACTATAATTTAGATTTAATTTTATGGGTTTTAAACGGATATTTTCAGTCGATCGGTTGGCCCTCCACCGTTAAATTGATCTCGATCAATGCTGACATGGAAAAACTTGGAAGACGGTTCGGACTGTTCAATACAAGCTGGACTCTCGGCCATGCAATCTCATGGCTTGCCACAGGAATCATTATATATAGTTTTGGATGGAGGATGGGCTTCATCTTCAATGGTTTCGCCTTTCTTACAATAGCTCTCGCAGCCGTCACGCTCATTCCTCAGAGAAACATTGACTATCATTCTGGAGGAGAAAAATATGGGAAGATTAAAGTAATGAAAGATTTGGAGAATTTAAAAATCAAATTCCTAATTTTATTGTCAATAATTTTTCTTTTATCGGATGGTGTAAGATACGGACTTATAACTTATCTTCCCTCCTACATTTATATGCTTGAAAATTCAACTTTAAATGCAACTTATACATCTATAGTTCTTCCATTGGCTGGAAGTATTGGAATGCCCATTATAGGATGGTTTTCAGATAAAGTTAAATATAAAATTGCCCCCCTAATTGTTTTAACAGTTTTTACAGCTTTAATGCTTGCAGAGTTTCCGAAAATCTATGTTTGGAATAAAATTTATGGAATTGTCATTCTCATTTTAATCAGCATTCTACTTTACGGATTGCAGTCTCAAGTAACATCGGCCATTCCTGTTGAGATTTCAGGTGTAAAATATTCTTCATTTTCAGCGGGCATGATAAATGCTGTGGGATCTCTGGGAGCATTCATCTTCAATCTTTCCGGAGGAGCTATAATAGACTATTTGGGATATTTATGGCTTTTTAGCCTTTGGAGTTTAACTCAAATTTTACAGGCTGTAATACTACTTTATGCACATACAAAATATAAAAATGAAACTATTTGACCAGGTTATAGTATAGTTCAGGTCTTCTCTGCTCCAATTGAGGTAGCAGTCTCCTCACATTTAAAACCCTCTGCAATGATAAATCTGCATATATTATGTGATCTTCCATTTCACCTGCATCGGCAACTATTACGCCGAAAGGATCGATTATTACACTTCTACCGCAAAAGCAGGGTTGAGTCTGATTTGCCATGACAACGTATAATCCGTTTTCAATGGCTCTTGCTCGAAGCATAGTTAAAAGATGAACCTCCTTTAAAATGCCGCTGAACCATGCTGAGGAGACGCATAAAAGATTGCAGCCTTCAACAGCCAGGGTTCGAGCATTCTCTGGGAAGCGAACATCATAGCATATTAACATGCCTATATTGAAATCGCCGATTTTAACGGGTTTAGATAAACTTTCACCCGGAATTATTATGGAAGATTCCTTAATGTTGAAAGCGTCGAAGAGATGTGTCTTCCTATAGACGGATAGGATGCAACCTCTATTTGAAATGAGAATGGAAGTGTCATAAATTCTTCGCTCATCCATTTCGCTACGCTCATTAATGCTCACTATAACATTTATATTGTAGCTTTTCGCAGCATCTCTAACTGCATTTACGAAGGGGCCGTTTATAGGTTCCGATAAATTTTCTAGGAGATCTTTCCTAAGCGGATAGAACATGGAATATTCTGGGAAGACTATTAGATCTGCTTCTTTTTCAGAAGCTTCCTCAATTTTGGAAAGTATTCTCCTTAAATTGGAATCCTTATTTGATGTTGCATTCATCTGGACGGAGGCAACCTTCAAGTTTTGCACCGAAAAGTAATGGAATTTAGCGATTATATTTGTTTAGATAAAATGCAATGTATCAGCTTTTCCTATTCTATTTTTATCTCGAAGCCTTCATCTTCTCTGCTTTTCTTCTTCTCCAATTTAACCTCTAAGACACCATTCTTATAGTTTGCTTTAGCAGATTCCACTTTAACCTTTGCTGGCAGTTTAACTTCTTTATAATATTTTCTGTCTCCAGATTCTGCTTGGATGATCAATTTGTCATCTGAAATCTTCAATTTAATATCCTCTTTATTTACACCTGGAATCTCAGCTATAACGGAAATTGTTTTTCCATCTTCAAATACATCTACAAGAGGCTCCCTCTCCTCCCCTATGCTGGGTTTTCCTGAAACTCTTCTGACATTGCCGAATTCTCTTATTATTGGCCTTCCATCTGGACCTATGGTCATCGAAAATCCATATATGAATGGTCCTTTAACCTCTCCTTTCCCTAAAAGTTCTTCAGGATTTAAATTCATGAACATTCTGAATATTCTGTTCAACTCTCTTTCCAAATCTTCAAACTCCTCTGGAAGATTGCTGAATATGTCATCAAATATGTCTCTTCTCCGCCTTCTCCACCATGACAATTTATTCACCTCCAAAAGAAGTAAAATTCAATTGCATGGAATAAATTTGAAAGCATAAATTTAAATTTAACCTTTAATTGAAAAGGAGAAAAGTTAGCTTTTCAAAGCTTTTATGATCTCTCTGCAGAAGTATGGAAGATCTTTTGAAATTCTGGAGGAGATTAAATTGCCATCTCTAACAACTGGTTCATCCAAATATATTGCTCCAGCATTTATCACATCATCTTTAATTGCAGATACACATGTTATTCCCCTACCTTTCAATACACCTGCAGAGATTAATGCTTGAGGAGCGTGGCAGAGGGATGCCACGATCTTTCCACCATTAAACATTTCCCTAACAAAATCTAGAACTTCTCAATATCTTCTAAGCCTATCAGGAAGCCATCCGCCTAGAATTATGAAATAGTTGAAATCTTCCGGCTTGGCTTCTGAGATTAACAGGTCGACTTTTACGGTTAATCCATGTTTGCCAGTTATGGGATCCCTCCTCCAATAACCTTAAATAGGGATGGAATAATTCTAGATCTTCAAATTCTCTTTAACAAGTATCGCTACTCTCCTAGCATTTCTCATCACATATTAATATCTTACATGGAGTTGGAATAAAGTTTTATAAAGATTTTCCATTTCAAACTGTTAAGCAGAATTTTCATCGGTTACTATTGCTTCAGCCTCTTTTCCTATCTGTGAAATGTAAAGTTGATAGTATAATCCTTTCTTTGCCATGAGTTCTTCATGGGTACCTATCTCTCTGATCTCGCCGTTCTCAAGCACTATTATTCTATCCCAGTCTCTTGCAAGTGTAAGTCTATGCGCTATAATTATTGCCGTCCTATTCTCTAAAAGCTTTTTAACAGCGTTTTTAATCATTTTTTCAGTCATTGGATCCACTGCGCTTATAGCTTCATCCAATATTAGGATAGGTGGATCTCTGAGCATTGCTCTTGCAAATGAAATTAACTGTTTTTCACCAGTGGAGAGCAGTCTTCCAGCTTCTCCTGCATCGGTTTGATAGCCATTGGGCATTCTCATAATGAAATCGTGGATTCCAAGTTTCTTGCATACCTCGACGACCTCTTCATCCGTGGCGTTAGGCCTTCCAATTCTAATATTATCCATAACCGTTCCTGGAAATAGAAATGTATCTTGAGGTACAAAACCAATCTGTCTTCTAAGAGAAATTTGCTTAACCCTTCTAATATCATGTCCATCTATCAGTATTCTTCCCCCTGTAACATCGTAAAATCTGCAGAGCAAATAGACCATGGTCGTTTTTCCAGCACCTGTTGGACCTACAATTGCAATCTTCTCTCCTGGAGAAATCTCTAAATTAATATTCTTCAGAACTTCGATTCCAGGAATATAGTGGAAGGAGACATTATCATAAACTATGTGGCCTTTAACTCTAGGCAGTTCCACAGCATCCACATTATCTTTCACAGCGATCTCCGAGTCGATTACTCTGAAAATTCTTTCAGCAGCAGCGAAGGCCGATTGAATTGAACTGTACATGTTCACCAATTGAAGTATTGGACCTGTAAATCTTCCAACATATGCTATGAAAGCGACAAGTGTTCCAACTTCTATGCCGCCTATACTGCTCAGGTAGCCTCCATACCAGAGAACACCTACCAGTGCAGCTGTGGATATTAAATTTATTATCGGCCAGAAAAGGGCGCTGAGCTTTCCAGCCTCAATGTTTGCTTGAAAAGTTTCTCTTGAAGATTCCCTGAACATTCTATTCGCCTGTTCTTCTCTTCCAAATGCTTGAATAACTCTTATCCCTGCAACACTCTCCTGAACTCTAGTCGTCACCTCAGCTATCTTTTCCCTAGTCTTTCTATAGGCCCTTCTAAATCTCGAACTGAAGAGATAGGAGACGAGAAACATGGCTGGAATTATAAGTAGAACGGCTAATGTTAATGGAATGTTGAGGAGGAACATGGCTATAACTACGCCTATAAGGGAGAATATGCTTCCTATTACGCTGAAAACTCCTGAAACCATAACTTCTCTCAAAGTGCTCGTATCATTTATAGTTATCGAGATAAGTTCTCCTGCACGTTTATCAGCATAATATTTGAATGATTGATTTAAAAGTTTGCTGAAAACTTCATTTCTAATATCATATATGAATTTCTGTCCGAGAAACTGTAATGAATATGATTGGATTACGGAGGAAATCCAACCTAAAACTGCAACTCCAATATAGAGTAAACTCATAATGAGAAGTCCGCTTAAATCTCCCTTGAGAATATAGTTATCTATGGTTTTTCCAAGAATATAGGGCATGGCAAGATTGGCTAGAGATCCTAGAACAATGCATATTATAACAGCTGCAAGGGCGGATTTGTAGGGTAAAAAGTATTTGACAAGCCTTTTGGTTAGGATGATTGCAGGTGTCTCTGCACGTTCCTCCTTCATACCCATACTGCGTCTAAAGTGAAATCCCATTGCTATTCACCTCCTCGCCTGTAGCTTCAACCTTTACGGCTTCCTTACCTGTAAGGATTGCCTTCTGCTTCTTATAGAGCTCCACATATATACTATAGTATAATCCTCTCTTCTTGACGAGTTCTTCATGGGTACCTATCTCTTTAATCACACCTTTATCTAACACAATTATTTTATCTGCCAGTAAAATTAATGGAAGCCTCTGAGTCACTATGAACGTTGTACGTCCCTTCATCAATTTCTTTAAATCTTCAACCAGTTCTCTCTCGGTTTCAGCGTCGAGATTCGAGGTTGGATCATCTAGAATTAGAATTTTTGCATCGGCAACTAGGGCTCTTGCAATCGTCAACCTCTGCTTCTGTCCTCCTGAAAGGGTTATACCTCTCTCTCCGATGATAGTGTCATAACCTTTTGGAAGTGAAACTATGAAGTCATGGATCTTCGCTATTTTAGCGGCTTTAATTATATCGCTCATAGATGCCTTTGGATTTGCAAGTTTAATGTTATCTTTAAATGATCCTGCAAATATGAATGGTTCTTGAGAGACTATTGCTATCTGCCTTCTAAGAGACTTCAATTTTACATCTCTAATATCATATCCATCTATGAGAATTTTTCCTTCAGTTACATCGTAAAATCTCGGAATCAATCTTATTAAAGTGCTTTTTCCTGAACCTGTCGGACCAAGTATAGCTATCTTCTCACCAGGCTTAACAGTTAAATTAATATTTTTCAATACGAATTTTCCTGGAATATAGCCGAATGAAACATTTTTGAATACTACTTCACCTTTAATTGGAGGCAGTTCAACTGCGTTAGGCTTCTCCTCAACTTCCGGAACCCTGTTGATTATTTCGAAGAGACGCCTTGCAGATGTCATGGATCTCTGAAAGCTTGCGATGAAGAATCCTATGCTTCTTACAGGCCACATCAACATTAGAAAGTACGAGTTGAAGGCTGCAAGTGAGCCGACTGTGAATTCCCCGTTAATTATCGCTACTCCGCCAAAATATAGGATTGCACTCATAGCGAATGCTAAAACTAGGAAGCCGCTCTGCCCATATGTAACTCTTAACTTTGCAGCTTTCAAAGAGAGTTTAAGGAAGGTTTCATTCTCCCTCTTAAACTTCTCTATCTGATAATTCTCAATGTTTAAAGCTTTAACCGTTCTGAAACCTGTCAAACTGTTATCTGCAACCGAAGTTAAAACTCCAACTTGATATCTTATCTTCGAGTATAATGGAAATATGATACGGCTATATTTAATATTTAATAGCATTATTATGGGAATGAATATTGCAGCTATAAGTGTAAGCTTAGGGCTCATACTATACATGTTTATGAAGGCTAAAATTATTAGGAAGACTGTTTGAAGGATTCGGGCTAATTGATAGGCTAGGAAACGTGTTAAACGATCAGTATCATTGGTAACTCTTGCAACGAGCTGTCCAATGGGCATTTTATCGAAGAATGCAAATGACTGTCTTTGAATTGCACTGAAAACGACATTTCTTAAGTCGAGAACAACACTTTGAGAGAACAAGACGCTTAAATATCTTTGAAAATAGCTTGTAATCGAATTTAAACATGAAACTAAGAAGATTAGTAGGGAGTAGAAGGTTACAGCTTCAAATGATCCTTTAATGATTCCTGCATCTATAACCATTCTGGTAAAATTGGGGGTTAACACGGAGAATTGTGAACCTATAAACATGAATATGACGGATAGTAGGAAGTATTTCCACTTCCTCATAATATATGGGATTAAATGTTTGAATGTTTGGAGGGAGGACTCTCCCTTACTCTGCGTTTCCATTTTGGTCCTTTCGTCGCCTATCCTCTTCATTAAAGCTTCACCCTTCCAGATTATATCACCTATACAAATTGTTTATATAAATATTTCGTATATATTTAAGTAAAAACTTTAATATGTTTATATGCTATTGCACATGAACCTTCAGATGAAACCATACATGGCCCCACAGGATTGGCGGGATTACAGATCTTGCCGAATAGGGGGCATTCTTCAGGCATTATCAATCCTCTGAGAACGTCTCCACATCTACATCCAGGAGGCATATCATATTTCTCCTCAACAGCTACATTGAAAGTTTTAAGGGCATCAAACCTTTCAAATTCATCTTTAAGCTCCAAACCCGACGAGGAGACACGTCCAATACCCCTCCAATATGCATCTGAAATTTTGAAGACTTCTCTCATAATTTTTTTAGCCTTCACATTTCCCTCAAACTTAACAGCCCTTCCATATTCATTTTCAACTTCAAATCTTCCTTCATTGATCATATCTATTAGCATAGCTACACCTAAAAGTACATCTATGGGTTCAAATCCCACTATAACCATTGGAACCTTATTTTTAACGGCTATAGGAATATATGGTTCTACACCTATAATGGTTGAGACGTGGCCTGGACATATAAAGCCATCTATTTTAATTTCACCTAGCTTTAGAAGATAATCCATTATGGGCGGTATAAGTAGATGGGCTGAAATTATATGGAAATTTTTGGGAGGATTTTTAAGAAGTATGGAGGCTGTGGATGGAGCTGTGGTCTCGAAGCCTATTGCCAAATGAACCACTTCTCTACTGGGATTTCTCTCAGCAATTTTAATTGAATCATAGATGCTGTAGACGACTCGTACATCACCTCCCATGGATTTAACATCCATTAAAGAATAATTTACACCTTTAACTCTGAACATGTCTCCAAAAGTTGTTACAATAGCTTTTCCTTTCAATGCCATTTGGACTGCTACTTCAATCTTTACAGGTGAAGCTACACATACTGGGCATCCTGGACCTGCCCTCAAATCCACATTTGGAATAAGCGACCTTATACCGTAATGTGTAATTGTATATTCATGTTTCGGCCAGCCAGCTATTCTGGCTGTGTGCCGCATACATGCATGATTAAATATTTCCGCCCATCACATCTTCCATTAATATATTTAGTTAACTTTTCAGCTAGACTTCTATCCCGATATTTTAAAAGGAGTTTTTCAATCAAATAGGACACCTCGAAAATTTATTTATTTAGCCAGTTTAGGTCTCTTAAGTTTGCTTCTCACCTCTGAGAGCTGCTTCTCTACAGTTTCAACGAAGTTTATAGGTAGCTTTTTGAATATGGGTTTAGGTTTACGTATTTTATGTCCCGGTTTAAGATTGAAGGATGCTGCTTCAAACCATTTTGCACTGTGAACGGAGCCTTCTAATCCTAGCAGTCTCCAAACCTCTTCGGAAGCATCCGGCATGAATGGTTCCATTAATATGGATAAGGCTTTAACGGCGTTTGCAGTTAACCATAAAGTTGTGGATGAATCTTCAAGGTTTGATTTAATTCTCCTCCACGGCTCCTTCAAATTTAAATATTGATTACATTTAGAGGAAAATTCGAGTAGGGCTTCAGCTGCAAGCCTCAACCTCATTTTCTCAATTTGAAGCCCTATCCTTTTCGGAGCTGATTCAACGGTCTTTTTAAACTCTTCATCTTCCACATTTAACTTGGAGGGAGATGGAACTTCGCCGCCGAAGTATCTGTAAATGAAGCTTAAAGTTCTGTGAATGAAATTTCCAATGTTATCGTTCAATTCAGAGTTAACTATTCTATAGAAATCTTTCCATGTGAAGTTTAAATCTCTCACCTCTGGACGCAATAATATTAGGGCGAAACGCCAATAATCGGGGGGACATATCTCCAATGCCTCGTCGGCCCAAACCCCTATACCCCTACTCTTGCTGAAGGCTTGACCCTCAAACATTAGAAATTCTATGCTTGAAATCTGCCATGGGAGAACATAGTGTTCCCCTGAAGCCATAAGCATTGCTGGAAGGATAATTGCATGGAAGGGAATATTATCTTTCCCTATGAAGAAGACGGTTTTACAATCCTTATTCAGCCAATAATCCTTCCATCTCTCAGCTTCCCCTCTAGAAGTGAAATATTCAAGGGTTGCTGACAGATATCCGAGAAGCGCTTCAAACCAGACGTATATGGTCTTTCCGTTGGCTCCTGGAAATGGAGCTGGAATTCCCCATGCATTATCTCTCGTTATAGCTCTAGGCTTTAAACCCTCCCTAAACCATGCATTACAATAATTTTTGACGCTTGGAGGAAAGTGTTCATGATTCATGACGAAGTTATGCAGTTTCTCTGAAAGTTTAGTAAGATCGAAGAACCAGTGTCTGGTAACTTTAACTGTGGGTTTTGAACCGCAGAAGACGCATTTAGGATTTATGAGATCCAATGGATCTAAAAGTCTTCCACAATTATCGCATTGGTCACCTCTAGCCTTCTCGTAGCCACAATATGGGCAGGTTCCCTCAATAAACCTGTCAGGTAGAAATATTTCGCATTTGGTGCAGAATGGAAGGGAAACATTCTCATCATATATGTATCCGTTCTCATAAATTTTCATGAAAAATTCCTGTACGAAACGTATATGTATGGGATTTTCAGTTCTAGTGTAATTGTCATAGCTTATTTTAAACTTTTCAAATAGAAGTGAAACGTAACTGTGAAGTTCATCTGTAAGCTTCTTCGGCTCTATTCCCAGCTTTCTAGCTTCAACTTCTATTGGAGTTCCATGCTCATCTGAACCGCTTACAAAAACAACATCTTCCCCTTTTAAACGGAGATATCTTGCAACCACGTCGGGGGAGATGACGCATGCTATAAGCGTTCCAAGATGGGGGAAAGCATTAACATATGGCCATGCTGCACATATAACCCATTTACCCAAAGATTCACCTCCAAAATGCAGGTCAAATATTAAATAAAAAGATTTGGGTTTAAATTTATCTGTGCGCTTTCTCCATGAATTTAACCTTATATCGTTTCTCTCCACTCTTAACATGTGGAGTTCTATATACCGTGTCATTTGACTTTTCAATTTCCCTGGCCTCATCAGCCAGTTTTGCCGCTATTCTGAGCAATTCATGTGCAGCTGCCACCATCGGCATATATGCCTCCCTATCTTTCAGCACATAGCATCCTGTAGTGGAAAGTCTTGCAACTCTTCTAGCAGCTTCATAGCTTGCAATGGCCTTCGCCTTAGCATATGGATTGCTGAAGCCTCCATAATTTTCAACAACGAAATATGCGTCTGCAATTATCTGTGGAAGCTTGACTTCTCCACCAGATTTAATCGCCGAAATTACCTTGTCGATTTCAGCTATAAGCATTCTAATAACGCCTGTTACAGCTAACACTTTTAGAATGTCGCTGTTAAACAGAACCATTTCAGTTGCATCTAAAAAGTCTCTTCTAGCACCTATCATTGGATCCGCCTGGATAATAATATATCCGAAGCCGTTCTCCTTCAAATCCTTCTCAGCCTTCTTTGCAGGTTCATCGGATATCACTATGATTGGAATGTTTGGAAGCTTATCCTTTAAATGCATTCTACCCTTTCTCGGACCCTCTAACGCCGCGTTTGGAGTAACATTTACTATGAGTTGGGGATTAAATTTTACAGCGGCATCTGCAACATCAATGCAATTCTCAGCATCCATCTTTCCACCAGTGGAGAAAACTCTTACCAATATATCCTCCCTGTTAGCTCTCTCATCCAACGCTATCTCAATTAGAGGAGATGAACCTATACAGCCGAATTTGACGACTGCTATGCGCAGTTGATTCATAAATATCCCTCATTACATAAAAGCTTACTAAAGTTTATAAGTATAATCGGTAGACTAGTGTATAGCCATTCTGAGGTGGAAAAATGTCCTCGCTTGAAATTGCGAAAAAAGCAAAGTTAAAGCCAATAGTGGAGATAGCTAGAAAAATAGGTTTAACTGAAGATGACATTGAACTTTACGGTAAATATAAAGCGAAAGTAAAATTGGAAGTATATGAGAAAAATAGGGATAAACCGGATGGCAAGTTAATTGTGGTTACAGCGGTTACTCCAACCAAGGCGGGTGAAGGAAAAACTACGGTTGCCATAGGTTTAGGTGAAGCTTTAGGAAGATTAAACCTCAAAAACATAGTGGTTCTGAGACAGCCCTCACTCGGCCCAGTATTCGGCATAAAGGGTGGAGCCACTGGAGGGGGATATGCACAGGTACTTCCAATGGAAGATATAAATATACATTTTACAGGTGATCTTCACGCAGTTACAGTGGCCCATGATCTTTTAAACGCCGTTCTCGACAATCACATTTATAGAGGATATGAACCGAAAATCGACATACACAACATATATATTAAGAGAGTATTAGACATGGAGGATAGACCGCTAAGACATATAGTTATAGGTTTAGGCGGCAGAACTGGTGGAATACCGCGAGAAACAGGATTCGAGATAACTACAGCCTGTGAAACTGCAGCAATCCATGCATTAGCGACAAGCCTTAAAGATCTTAAGGAGCGGCTCGGCAACATCACAGTTGCCCTATCCACAGATAGGAAGCCTGTAAAGGCGAAGGATCTAAAATGTGTGGGAGCAATGACTGTTGTAATGAAAGATTCGATAAAACCGAACCTCGTTCAAACATTGGAGGGAACACCTGCATTCGTTCACGGAGGCCCATTCGCAAATGTGGGACATGGATGTCCAAGCCTAATGGCCATAAAAATTGCTCTTAAATTAGCGGATTATGTGGTGGTGGAACCCGGCTTCGGAGCAGATCTTGGATTTGAAAAGTTCTGTGACATTGCATGTAGAGCCGGAAACATTAAACCGGATGTAGCTGTGATAGTTGCATCGATAAAAGCTTTAAGATCGCATGGAGGAGCAAAGGAACATGACAATCCAAATTTGGAAGCCGTTAAGAAAGGTATTGAAAACTTGGAGAAGCAGATAGAAAATGTTGAAAAGTTCGGGGTTCCAGCAGTAGTGGCAATAAACAAATTCCAGAATGATGCAGATGAAGAGATAAAGTTTGTGAAGGAATGGTGCGAAAAGAAAGGTGTTCCAGTAGCAGTGGTGGAAGTATTCCAGAAGGGAGGGGAGGGAGGAATAGAACTTGCAAGAAAAGTTTTAGAAGTTTTAGAGACGAAGAAAGCCGACTTTAAATTCCTATATGATTTGAAGCTTCCAGTGGAGGAGAAGATAAAAATTATAGCGAAAGAAATGTATGGAGCAGATGACGTAATATTTACGGATGAGGCGAAAAGGGATATTAGAAGGATAAAGAGAATGAAGGTTGCAGATCTACCGATAAATATGGCTAAGACTCCGCTCTCATTGACTGATGATCCTAAAAAGGTGGGTAGACCAAGAGGATTTAAAATAACCATAACAAATGTTAAACCCTTCACAGGTGCAGGATTCCTAGTTGCATACTGTGGAGAAATAAACACGCTTCCAGCATTACCCTCGAAACCTGCCGTATGGAATATAGATTTAGATGTTGAGACTGGTGAAGTGATAGGGTTAAGGTGAAAAGATGACGATAATACTTGATGGAAAAGCATTATCGAAAAAGATTTTTAAAGAATTGAAGAGAGAAGTTGAAGAGTTGAAGGGGAAGGGGATAGTTCCCAAAATCTCCCTTATCCTCGTAGGCGAAGATCCAGCTTCATCATCATATGTGAATATGAAGGCGAAGAGAGCGAAAAGGCTTGGAATGGACTCAGAGATCCATAAACTTCCTGAAAATATAAGTGAAAGGGATCTTGCAAAGTTCATAGAAAAATTGAATGAAGATGCCAATGTACATGGAATAGTGGTTCAAATGCCCCTCCCCAAACATATATGTGAGAGAAGAATCTCCGACACTGTTGATCCAAGAAAGGATATTGATGGATTACACTCCGAGAATCTTGGAAGATTACTTGCAAATGAGAAGTGTTTAGTTTCACCTGCAGCTGAGGGAATAATGACCCTTTTCAAAGAATATAGCATTAAAGTTGAAGGGAAGCATGCAGTAATTTTAGGTGCAACAGAATTGACGGGAAAGCCTTTGGCAGCGCTACTTTTAAATGGCGGGGCAGCTGTAACCATATGCCACTCCACAATAGAAGATTTTAAAAGATACACTTTAGATGCGGATATAGTGGTTGCCGATATTGCAAAGCCGAAGGCTATTAGAGGAGATATGGTTAAGGAGGGGGTGGTAGTGGTGGACTGCGGATTCAACTATGTTGAAGGTAAACTGATTGGAGATGTAAACTTCGATGAAGTTTCATCTAAAGCATATGCAATAACACCTGTGCCTGGCGGAGTTGGACCAATGATAATAGCAATACTTATGAGAAACCTTGTTAAAGCAGTGAAGCTATACCATTTGAAGTGAAATGCCGATAAAGTTGAAGGATGCTGTGAAAGATTTTCTAAAAGAGCATGGTATAACCGTAAATGACATATTGGATTTGATGGATGAGAATAAGATCGAAATCGCGGAGGCCTTTAAAAAGAGAACATGGCTCAAAGAGAGGGAGATAAAAAGTCTAGTTGAAAGATACTCTGCAAGAAAACTTAACCTTCTACTTTTTATAATTCAAACATTTTATCTGGCCAATCCAAGTGGATTATATAAGGGGTTTATGCTTGAACCGAGATTTGGAGACATCGTTTTAAACGGCAAGGTTACTAGGGAAGGAGTGGTGAAAATTTTGAAGGAGATTGAGGGTAGGATAATTTGGAGATGAAAATAGTTCAGAGTTCAGCTTCACCTCCATTTTAACAGGAACTGTTTAATTGAAAATTCAAGTTTTAGAAAGCGTGATAAATGAAAAATTTTCAAGGGAAATCTTAAATTAAATGAAAATATAAATTAAACCATGAATGTAAACACTGAAGCAAAGCGCATACTTGAAAAAGTCAGATACATCAAACCCATAATAGTGGATATTGAGGGAATTCCAAGGGGACTTATTATTAGAAAGAAGAATTCCATCGAAAAGTTAATGGAAGGCGTATGCTTCGACGGATCCTCCATAAAAGGCCATGCGAGAATCGAGAACAGCGATCTAGTGGCAAAAATAGATTTAAACACATTGAAGATTGCAAGCTGGGAATGTAACGAAATGGCAATAGCTCTATGCGAAGTGGAAGATGTAAATGGAAAACCATACTTGGAGAATCCGAGAATGAAGCTTAAAGAATATGTTAAACATCTTGCAGAGAAGGGGATAAATGTTAAAGTTGGAGTGGAATTGGAATATTTTCTCTTAAAAAAGGAGAATGGAAGAATATTTTTAAATGATAATGGAGAATACTTCGACCTAATAGACAGCACCTGGGAGTTTCAAAGAAAACTTATAGAAACATTAGAGGACATAGGAATTAAAATTAATAAATGTCATCATGAGGTGGCTAAAGGCCAATATGAAATCTCAATTAAAGCAGCTGATCCCTTAACTCTGGCAGACAACATTACAGTTGCAAAGATTATCATTAAAACTTTGGCTAGAAAGCATGGTTTAACAGCTACTTTCATGCCTAAACCATTCCCAAATATGAATGGAAGCGGAATGCATATTCATTTAAGCATATATAGGAATGGAGTAAACCTATTCTATATGGATGAAAATGAAATCTCAAAGATAGGTTTACATGCAATTGGAGGAATATTGAAACATGCTAAGGGAAATTCTCTAATAGTCTCCCCTACCGTAAACTCATATAAGAGGCTTGCTTCAGGCTATGAAGCTCCAACAAAGATCTGCTGGGGGTATAGTAATAGATCTGCGATGATAAGGATTCCTAGACCCATTAGAAATGAAACCTGCAGAATAGAGTATCGACATCCAGATCCATCGGCAAACCCATATTTAGCCATCTTAACTATTATTGAAACAATGCTCAATGGAGTTGAAGAAAAATTAAAGCCGGGAGAACCATGCCAGCAAAACGCATATAGAATTAATGGAAAATATGAGACATTGCCGGGAAGCTTAGAGGAAGCTTTAAAAGAATTCAGTAAAGATGAAACTGTGAAGAAGATTCTAGGAGAGGAAACCTGTCTAAAAATTATGGAGCTTAAGAAGAAGGAGTGGAATGAATATCAAGAATACTTGGAGAGGAACAGTGAAATTGAGGAACAAAACATAACAAAATGGGAATTGGAGAAATACTTGGAGAAGATTTAGATGAGAGTAGAGCTGAATGATGTTGAGAAGAAAATATTAGAAGAGTTGAGGAGAAACTCGAAACAAACATATAAGGAGCTTTCCAGAAAGCTTGGATTAGCCATAGGAACTATACATAATAAAATTAAGAAGTTGGAGAGGAAGGGGGTAATATTAAATTACACAGTGAACATCGACTATTCGAAGGCTGGATACGATTTGACAGGTATAATTATGATAAAGGTGGAGGGACCGTTCATAATTGAAGTGGAGAAGAAGCTCGCCGAATTCGAAGAAATTATGAGTGTATATGATATTACGGGGGAATTTGACATAGCGGTTATAGCGAAGTTCAAAGATAGAGAACATTTAAACAGGGTGATTAAAAAGATATTGTCGATGCCGCATATAGAGAGAACCAATACAAGCATCGTTTTAAGCATTGTTAAGGAAAATTTTATTTGAGAATTTAAAGGCTGTTAAACCATTTTAAGGTAAAGAATATAAACTAAAATAGAGTAAATATTAGTTAAAAGGTGGCTGTATAAATGGTTAAACCTGCAATAGAGGGCGGAAAACCTGTAAGAGAGAAAGGGATAGAGGCATTTCCAAAGTTCACTGAGGAAGAGATGAACGAAATATTAGAAGTTTTGAGAAGCGGCAGACTGACAATGTCCGTTGGAACCAAGATAAGAGAGTTTGAAGAAGCATTCGCAAAGTTCAATAAAGTTAAAAATGCTGTAGCCGTCTCCAATGGAACAGCAGCTCTCCATACAGCTCTAAAGGCAGCTGGAATCGGGCCTGGAGACGAAGTGATAACTACACCGTTCACTTTTGTTGCAACAGCCTCCACAATTCTACATCAAAATGCAATACCCATATTTGCAGATATAGATAGAGAAACATTCAATATTGATCCTGAAAGTATCAGGGAGAGAATAAATGAGAGAACGAAAGCAGTTATAGCTGTACATTTATGTGGACATCCAGCTGAAATGGATGAGATAAGAAAACTCTGCGACGAGAAGAATTTAATTCTAATAGAGGATTGCGCACAGGCTATAGGGGCAAAGTATAGGGGAAGAAATGTGGGAACCATTGGAGAAATAAATGCCTTCAGCTTCTATATAAGCAAAAACATAACCACTGGAGAGGGAGGAATGATCACAACGGATGATGATGAATTGGCGGAGAAGGCTAGACTGATAAGAAATCATGGAGAATCATCAAAATATCACTATACAACTTTGGGATATAATTATAGGATGACGGAGCTTCAAGCAGCAATCGGATTGATACAGCTGAGAAGAATAGAAGAATTAAATGAGAGGAGAAGGGAGATAGCGGAGATTTATAATGACATGTTTGAAGATGTAGAGTTGATAACGACACCTACAGCGAAACCATATGTTAAACATGTATGGCACATCTATAACATTTTAATAGATGTGGAAAAGCTGAGAAAGCCAAGAGACAGAATAGTTGAAGCGATAAAAAAGGAGAATGTATGGGTTACAGTTGCATATCCAAACGTATTATATTTAGAACCCTTATTCAAGCATGGATTAGGCCATGGTAAAGGATGCCCATGGAACTGTCCATTCTACAAGGGAAGAGTAGAGTATAGAAGGGGATTATGTCCAAATGCAGAGTGGATTAGCAGAAGAGTTATAACGCTTCCAACTCATCCTTCACTTAGAGATGACGATGCCATCGACATAGCAACAGCAGTTAAGAAAATAGTGAACTATTATAGAAAGTAGAATCTAAATTCACATGATGAAGATAGATAGAGTAGATATAATTGTCAAGACAAGGCTTGGAATGGAAAGAATAGCTGCAAATAGAATAAAAGAGATTCTGGAGGATGCGGAGGTAAACCCTAGACCCAACGGACTGCTCGGACTGATAATTGTGAAAACTGAAAATAAATTTGAAGCAGCTGAAAAGATAAGGGAGAAGATTCTTGAAGCCGACAGGATAATACTGGTTGATGCACAGACGAAAGCAGAGATCAAAAATATAATAGAAGAAACAGTTAAAATAGCTGAAAAAAGAATTGGAAGGAAGGAAAGCTTCGCTGTAAGAACTGTCAGAAGAGGTAGACACAACTTTACAAGTGTAGATGTAAATGTAGCTTTAGGTGAGGCTGTAAGGAGAAGGATAGGGGCGAGAGTTGACTTGACAAATCCAGACAAGATAATAAGAGTGGAGATTATAGGTGAAACTGCATTGATCGCCATAATTCCGGGTGGAGAGGAGAGGAAGAAGCTGACCCCTGAAAAGAAGGAGCTTTCAAGATATATGGGGAGAATAGCTATCGTACAGATACCTTATCTTGGAAGTCCTCAAACCGCCAGAATCATGGGGGTAAGAATAGGAAGAGAAGTGCAGACATTTGAGGTTAAAGAACTTGTAATATCGCCGGTAGGCTTAGTAGATGGAGGAGAACTTAAAAACTTTATTGAAGGAGTATTTGAAGGTATAGATTCAAGATATAAAATACAGGTGAAAAGTTATGGTAGAAAAGTTCGGAGAGTACCAGTCTACATTCAAGATTTACATCAGCTGGTTAGAGATAGATATGGAAGAGAACCGATAATAATTTTTGAACCTGAAGGTGAACCGATACATAGAATTAAGGGGAAAATTGTTGGAAAAATTCTAGAAGCTAGAAGAGTGAACTATTTGCTTGGATCAAGGGAAGGAGTACCTTTAGGACTGTATAGATTTGCAGATCTAGTGGTAGATTTATGTCCAGGAATAACCATATCCACCGATTATGCAGCGGCATCTGCCCTTATAGCTACAGCCACCATATTAGAGGAGAAACTGGCAACATGAAATCACATCATCAAGTCTAAACGAATTTGAAACAAAAAATCTAGATAGATATATCAAAAATATTTGAAGTAGAAGGAAATTAACACTAAAACATTTGTATATGCCGATGTTAAATTAGCATGAGAAAAATGGCATGGAGGATAAGGGCGCCGCTGAAGTGGTGTATAAACTGCAACATACCACTTCTAACTCCAAAATGTGAAGGATGCGGTGAAATTGGAAGAAAGATCAAGGCATCTCCACCTTTAGATTTAAGGCCTGCATTCGAAAAAGATTTGGAGAGAATTTGGAAAGCTATAACAGAAGAATTTGGAGATTGGAAGCTGACATATAAACTAGTACCGAAAGATAAAGTGACACTTCTAAACAAAGTGACACATGTAGATCAGGCAGATGAAGTAATATTGGATGGATGGAGAATAGGGCAGATATATTATGATCTCCGAGAGTGGAAGTGGAGATTTAAACCATTAGCTGAGGGATGCTCAAGACTGATAGAGATGAGAAGAGGATATTGGGCTATAATTGGAAAAAGCAGAGTTAAACTTTGGGAGAAAATTCCATTAACAGAGATCGTAAAGGGAGATCTTCCAGAAGAAGATGGAAGATTCATTGCAATAGGAAATGTAGAGGAGAGATCTATAGGGATAGGAGTATATGAAAATGAAATGATAAAGATTATAAAGACATGGAAACCGCAGAGAACTCATATAATTAGGAGAAGATCCTCCATAGAAGAAGCGGTGAATGGAAATTTAGAAGAATTGGAGAGAATGGAGAAGAGAGGAAAAACATTCATCCAAAAATTGAAGAGTAAAATTGGAAAACCGATGGTAATATCGTATTCAGGTGGGAAAGATAGTTTGGCAACACTTCTCTTAACCCTTGAAGCCCAATCCACAGAAACCATACTCTTCAACAATACTGGTTTAGAAATGCCTGAAACCATCAAGAATGTGGAGAACGTTAAGGAAAAATATGGGTTAAATTTGATAATTGCAGATGCTGATGAAAATTTTTGGCAATCATTTGAAATCTTCGGGCCTCCTGCAAGAGACTATAGATGGTGCTGTAAAACGTGCAAATTAATACCTATATCGAGAACTGTCAGAGAGAAGTTTCCTGAAGGCTCGATAAATCTGGTAGGACAAAGAAAATATGAATCCATAGCTAGATCGAGATCGCCTGCAGTTTGGAGTAATAAGTGGATACCGAACACTATAAGTGCAAGTCCAATTATGGATTGGTCTGCACTTCACGTATGGTTATATTTAACTTGGAGAAAAGCGCCAGTAAACCCATTATATTATGCGGGTTTCGATAGAATTGGATGCTGGCTCTGCCCATCCTGTGAGCTGGCTGAATTCAAACTTGTCGAAGAACTGCATCCTCAACTATGGGAGAAATGGATGGGAAAACTTAAACGATGGGCTGAGAGGAGAGGATATAGTGAAGGATGGGTGAAGTATGGATTTTGGAGATGGATAAAGATTCCAGGAGATCAATTAAAACTTGCAAGAAAGATGGGTGTGGAGATTAAGTTGAAAATGAAGGAAATAAACAGAATTCCAACAAGGATACTTAAAGTTAAAGGTTACAGTCCATGTAAAGATGAATATGCTCTAGAAGCCATAATTAATTCAAGGATAAAGCTGGAAAAGGTTAAGTCAATATTGAACATTCTTGGAGAAGTCAACTTCTCAGAGGAACTTCAAACAATCATATTGAATTGTGAAAAGGCAAAGGTGAACATTAACAGTCAAGGAAGAATAACCATTCTAGCTGAAAATGAAAAAATAGGAGAGAAAGTATTGAAGGAGACTGTGAAAACCATATTGAGAGGAATGTACTGTGTTAAATGTGGATCATGTCTAAATGTATGTCCAACAGATGCGATAAAATTAAAAGAAGATGGAATAGCCATCATAGAGGAAAAATGTGTTAAATGTGGAAGATGCCAAGAAACATGTCCAATAACTGAATATGCTGCAAAAATATTGATGAAACAGCTGTGAGGAGGTGGACAATTTTGAAAATGAAGATTGAAAGGATAAAATGTTTAGCTATAGATGTGGATGGAACGATAACTGATGAGAAAAACAATCTAGATTTGAAAGCTGTGGAGATGATAAGAAAACTGAAGGAGAAGAAAAAGTTAAAGATTATATTGGCATCTGGAAATGCCTATCCAGTTTTAATGGGCATTGCAAGGTATATTGGAGGAATAGACTTAGTTATAGCTGAGAATGGAGGAATAATTGGATGGGAAAATAAGTATATTATTCTAGGAGAGAGAACTATAGGGGAGAGAGCTAGAAAAATAATAAATGAAAACTTCAGCGAAATCGTAAAGGAGAGCTGGCAGAATGAATATAGAAAGATAGACTTTGCATATAAGATTAAAAGGGGAAGCTGGATGGAAGCATATGAAAAGATAAAAGGGTTAATGGAGAAAAAGCTTCCTGAAGCGAAAGTGGTTTTCAGCGGCGTAGCAATCCATGTAAGGGATAGAAAAGTGAATAAAGGTGAAGCTTTAAAGAAGGCTGCTGAAATATTGAAATTCCATTTGGAGGAGATAATGGCTATAGGGGACAGCGATGTAGATGTGGAGATGCTTGAGGTTGCAGGGATTGGAGTGGCTGTTGCAAATGCTTCTGAAAAGGCTTTAAGGGTTGCAGATATTGTTACGTGGGGGATGAGGGGGAAGGGATTCACGGAAATTGCGGAGACTATTCTAAATGAAGTCAACTTAACCTTTTAATTTCATTCAATATGGAGAATACATTCCCATCATAGAATATGGTTTTTAAATGGATAGGATCGAAAGTTAATTTATCCTTGAAGCTCTTCGGTGCTAAAACCACCGAGCTGTAGCCTTTCAAATCCATAGCCTTTATCGAAGCCGCTGCGAAAGAAAGATTTACATCGCGATTTAAAGGTATAAAATCTATTGCAAGTTTAACTTTTCCCCTTACAGCTATTATATCCAATTTGTGGAGAACTCCGCTCTCTCCTCTAACCTCAACATTCCTATAAACTTTGAAGCCATTCTCCTTTAAAAAAGCGGCTAAATGCTCCTTCAAAAATCTCACATCCATATATTTTTTGTTACATAACATAAAAGGTCGGTTAAAATTTTAGTAAAAAGCATATTAATATTTCTTAAAATTTTTACAAAAATATGATGGTGAAAATTTGTAAAAAGAGAAAATCATCGTTAAATTGAGAAAACCCTCATAATTGAAGCAAGTATATTTATAACTCATATAACCGTTAAATAATATTGAAGATCATTTGAGATGTGGTTTAAATGAGCATATTTAGAAGATTTCTTAGAAGAGAGAGAAAGGTGAATCCAAAGGAGATGATTAAAAACTTCGAGATTGGAAGGCAAATGCTTATGAATAAGACTAGGGAAACCTGCGAGAAGCTTAGAAAGAAAGGCTATAGAGTTTTAGAGATCACACCGCTACTCGTCTCTGTGGGAAAAGCTGAGAAGGATACGCCTTTCGGCATAATGCTACTTGTAAATGATGAAATGTTCAAAAAGTTTCACACATATCTCGATATGGGAACCTATGCGAATAACCAGTTAAATCTGTTCAGCGTCGGCGAATATTCATTTCTCCTTGTAACGGCGAGGGATGATGAAAGAAAAGTTGCAATATGCTATCCATCGGCTTTTAGAAAGAAGCATGTAAAGAAGATTCAAAGCGGAGACAAAGTATACTTCTATATAATTAATGGACAGACGAATAAGTTCACTTTAATATACTTTCCAAATGTTAAATGGGAGGATAAAACGAAAGAGATAAAGGGTGAAATTAAACAGAGTAGAGATAAACCTCCATCAACACTTTACAGGTAGTGGGATTATGGGTGGAGATCTATATGAATTAGCGGTTCCTTTAATAGCCACTATGATCTTTCTAACAGCACCTCTCCTCTGGTTTATACAGAAAGTATACGGGTTAAGCCAAATATCAACATTTACAATTGGATTGATAATGATTTCAATCGGAATCCTTGTGATCTGCATTTTAAGTGGAAAATTGAAAATCCATTTAAAATGAAGGGGTAATCATTTAGTTCTAATCTCCACTATATCTCCATCAGATAAAACGTGATCCGCACCAACCCTCTGACCGTTAAATCTAACTGAGACTCCCCAAACTTTAGCATATTTGAATTCTCGATATAATCTGCTATGAATCATTCTTGCCACATCTATAACTCTAGTTCCCTTCGGAACTATCAGAGGTTTTTCAGCAATCTCTCCTCCAACCTCCTTGGTGAAGACCCGTATAACATCCAGTAAATCAAATATTTCTTTCTTCACATATTTAACATATTTCTCATAATATATACAGCTGAATGGAAGAACTTTAATTATGCCGTTTAAAGTTTCCTTCAATTTCTTAAACTTTTCACCGGATCCTCTTAAATCGCACTTATTGGCGATGATTATGCTCGGCTTGTAGGTTAGATTTAAAGCTACATAGTTTTCAACATCCTCCAATTTTACATCTCCCCAAATCCTTACAACCGCATTGTTGAATCCATAATCCCTAATTAAATCGACGATGTCATTTAGGCTGCAGTTTAGAAATCTGCCGCTACAGAAAACTTGAATTCCTCCACTTGATCTTCTTTCAATTTCAACTCTAACTTTAGGCTTTCTCAATGTTATGTTAACTCTTCTCAAGCTTTCAATGATAAATTTCAATTGGGAATTCCAATCTCTTGAAAGATCGATTAGCAGTATCAATGCATCAGCATTTCGGCAGAGGGATAGAACGCTTAACAGCCATGGTGCACCTGGAAAGATTGATGGCGCCTCAACCAACTGTATTTGAGCACCCTTATAGTTCATCATTCCTGGAATGGGTATTCGCGTAGTGCATGGTGAATGTCCAATTTCCGGTTTAGCATTAGTTAAAATGGATAGAAAGGAGCTTTTTCCGCTCATCGTGTCGCCTACTATTACGATTTGACCTGCACCCTCCTTCTTTACAGCGAAACCTTTACCTGAAGATTTAGCCTTCCTCCTCCTTTTCTCTTCAAACTCCAATCTTAACTTGGAAAGGGTTCTCCTCAACTGTCTTCTAAGTTTTTCAGTTCCTTTATGCTCTGGAATTGCAGATATTAATGCCTGCAATCTTTCTATTCTCTCCTCTAGAGAAGATGCCTCTTGATATTCTCTCATCAAAACTTTTGCTTTTGGAGGAAGATTTGTAGGCATGTTAACAACCCAGTTTAAAGGGAGGCTGCTCAAAATAGAATTGTGAGAAGTGAAGTTTAAATATTGCTGGAATGCCGGTTAATTTTTAACGGTAAGCTTGGGGAAGGGATCATCTTTAAATATGGCTATTGACGGTTCGTCAAATCCCTCCGCCATTACAGCTCTACTCATACCGTTAGTGTTGAATGCAAATCCCCAACCACCATATTTATCCACTGCAATTACACCTGCATTTCCCATTCCAAATCTCCGAGTAATATGATCTATAGCGATTTCACAGGCTTTTTGGGCTGAAATTTTAAATCTCATGAGATCACAGCAGAAGCGGGATAAAGTTAATCTGGCTATTAATTCACCTATGCCAGTTGCGGATACAGCTCCAGCCTCATTGTCCGCATAAAATCCGCATCCGACTAGGGGAACGTCTCCAATTCTTCCGGGAAACTTCAGCCAGTATCCACCTGTGGAAACTGCTGATGCAACGTTTCCATCTGAATCTATAGCTACAGCTCCCACTGTACTATATGTTTTGAATAGGTCTGGACGTTTCTTAATGAAGTTTCTCAACTTCTCCATTCTTCTTCTTTCACCGCTCATCCACAATGCATATATTTTGTCATATCTCTCCAACTTTTCCTGGGTGATCAGATTTTCAGCCTTCTCGACGTTAAATAGGTTTCCAAGAATCTCTGCTCCACCATCCACTATGAATATGTGATCTGTCTCATCCATAACCTTTCTAGCTATTGAAATTGGATTCTTAAAGTTTTTAACTAGGCCTACAGCTCCAACAGAGAGAGTTCGGCCATCCATGATTCCTGCATCCATTTCCACAGATTTATTCAAAGTTAGAACTGACCCTAAACCTGCATTGAAAACTCCGGAATTCTCCATATATTTTACTGCAGATTCAACTGCATCTAAGGCAGATTTAGATTGGAGAACTTTAAAGCCGTTTAAAACGGCATTTTTAAGATAAGTTCTTCTAAGCTTTAAAAATTTTTCATCAACATTTCTATAGCTTCCAGCACCTCCATGAATTAGAATTACAGGGGTGATCTTTTTCATTATTCTGCAGTCTCCCCCATACTTTTCAAATATTCTTCTAGAGAGGAAGAGTTAATTTCACGCATCTTCTTTAAACCTATAACTCCAAGCCCCAAATATTTGAAGAGATATTCTAATTTACATTTAAAGCAGAGCATGGTTACATAGACTTCTTCATTTGGCTTCATGAAATTCTCAACATGAACCTTGTAGAATTCAAGTGGACCTTTACATTTAACGCATCGAGGCATCTTCATATCTTCAAGCAGGTCTAGTAATTTACTATATCTCACTTTTACCACCACGAAGAAAACTTGAGATGCCATAAAATGTTCAGCCAAATTCAATTTAAACGTTGCTACTCTAAAGGGGAATATAATTAGAAGTGTAAAGTTTAATTTATATAATTAAGTGGAATAGATAGAGAGAATTGGTGAGTAACCGTTGGGATTGGAGGCTTCAACGATAATCATAGAGATCGCGAAGAACGATATATCGAGAAGAATGGAGATTATAAGTCAGCTTCACAGGAACCAGATAATCTATGAACTAGATGATATGGGAAATATTCTCATAGATGGATTTGGATTGGAGAAGAGAAGGGAGAAGGCTGAGAAAGACTTCTTCATAAAATATGAATTGAAGGATGGAAATGTAGTTAAATGGGTATATGTGAAGATGGAGGAGCCTGACATATACTATAGAATTAAAGCATTATACTGTGTTTCGAGAAGAGCATATATAGATGCTTTGAAGAAGAGGATGCTTCCGCCGAGCTACATAAATCTAGCCAAGTCAACTTTAAGATGCGAAGTCGTCAAGGGCTAAGGCAAAGTTTACAGCCTCTCTTAATTCTGAAAAACTTTTTAACAGTTATGAGACAAGAGGGGCAGACGAGGGTTCCGCAGTTTGGACATTGAACAGCATGAGCTTTACAGATGGTTCTTCCACATGCTGGACAAGTGTAAGCGTCATTTTTACATATGGTTTTACCGCATATGGAACAGATATATTTCTCTTCATGTGAACAGAATGTTTTACCGCAAATATCGCATTTCCAACTGTCTTCCAAACAGACTTTGCTGCCGCAGATACTGCACTCTCTTATACAGTTGGGGCAAACATCCCTTCCACATATATCGCATTTAGTTAGAGATAACTTGCAGACTTCTTCTCCACATATAGGACATTTCTTCAAATGCTCCTTATAATGCTTTTCACAGTATGGTAATCCACATTCCTCACAGATTTGAATATGGCTTGGACAGTATGTAATGTTTAGGCCGCAGTTAACACAGTGTTTTTCACAGTTGGAGCAAAGCTTAGCTCCGCAGATTGAGCATTCTGAAAACTTTTCCTCGCTGCAGAAGGTTCCTCCACATATGTCGCATCGCCAGGAATGCTCTTCACAGACTGTTCTACCACACTTCTCACATTTAATGGAATGCTCTTCACAGATTGGAGCCAAACATATGGCGCATAGATTTAGTTCATCCAGTTTTTTAAATGCTCTTCCACATTGGATACAGGTTCCGAAGACGCCTTGCCCATTGAAGCCGTTCCATTTAACACTAAGTATTCTATTTACAGTTCCATTGGAAATTTTTAGTTGAGCATTGAAAAATGGAATCCAGATGAGTTTAAAGGAGTCTACATGGATGTTGCTTCTGCCGATTTTGATGAGAACCGTTTTAACTTCAGGGTTTCCCTGATTCTTAGAGGAGGCTTCAATCTCTTTAAGCTTTAAGTCCCTTTCCTCCTTAAGCTTTGAGACTACTTTTTGTTCTCTTCTAATTTTAATCGTCAATTCTTCTATATGTTTATTGAGCCTTGCAAGCTTCAGCTCTCTACTTCTAATTTTACTTGAAATTTTAAGATATTTCTCCTCTCTTTTACATGTTTTAATTTGATTTTGAAGAATTTTTAATTCTCGAATTAATTTTTTAACGACATCTCCAGTTATGGATAACTGGTCTTTTAGCAGCCTCAATTTCGACTCATGCTTCTCAATCTCGCCTGAATATTTCTCACTGATCTTTTCAGCATTCTCTTTTAGAAGCTTCTCTTCAAGCATATTTATTCTTGAAATAAAAGAGTCATATGATTCTCCGGGCTTAGAATAGATCTTAAATTTAGGAGAGTAGTAAACTTTGAATTTAAATGTCAAAGTGAGAAAGGATATGAAGTCTTCTAATAGCTTTCTGAAACCGCTTAGACTTGAAAGCGGTTCAGCTATCTTTGAGAAGAACAATTTTTCATGGGATTCAGGTTCACTCGATAAATCTTCAGTCTCAAACTCTTTAACATTGAAAGCTGATTTGGAGAGCCAATCTAAATCTTTCATTCCATTTAGCACTGGAATGAGACATGTATATTTTGAGGATAATTCTATTTGTGGTCGACTTCTCCTACCTATAATTGTTGCATGGATTGATAGTGCAGGATAATAGTGGAGAGATCCATCTTCCAATTCAAAGCTGTAATTCCATCTTTTTCTAAGCTTTTCAAGGATGGTTTCACCGTTAAATTTAACCTTCAAGAAGAATTGATCTATTATCGGTGCAATTTTAGGCTTTTCAACCTCAACTTTTTCAGAACTTCTTCTAAGTAGAAGCTTAGCTTTCTCCCTGGCGGACTCTAATTCGTCTTTAGAAATATATTTTAAAGGATTGAAGCCGGCTCCGCCATGCATAGTCTCCCTATATCTAACTCTCACAATTATTGGAATTCGCTCTATAACTTCACCTGTAACTATAGCTTCCCCTACATTGAGCCAGCTTATATCCCTTTCCCACCCTCTACTTAACCCTCCACCTTCAACTGCTATTCTAACATCATTTGGATCTGTCAATCTGTGAATTATCCACGTACCGCTTAGACTTCTAATAGTTGTATCTAAAAGTTGAGGTCTCTGTGTAACTACTATTAGGTTTGCTCCAAACTTTCTTCCCTCCTGGGAGAACTTTTTAAGTATGGGAAGAGAGTTGACTCTATCTCTTCCAGCAAATCTATGGGCTTCATCCACTATTAGATAGAAGGGTATGATTTGCCGCCTTATCGCAGCATCCAATAATTTTTCAGCCACCTCTCTAACTATGGTTACTTGGCGTTTTTCATCTAGACCTCTCAAATTTATTATTATGCATTTACCTGCCAAAACTAGATCTTCAGCTGGAAAGGATTTTAATTCTGAAATGTCTATGTCTGCAGTTGGATTGAACCTTAAATCTCCAAACTCTATGATAAAATCTGTATAGCTTCTAGGGGTTGTTCCAAACTCCTCTGATCCAGACTCGGCTGGAACTTTTAGACTTGAATACTCGCCATGTACATCTATAACGATTATGGGTATACCTTTCTTTAGAAACTCTTCAATTAAAACTCCAACAGTATATGATTTGCCGGAGCCAGGTTTACCTACAACGAATATTCTTGTAATCCTTTTAATTGGAAGATAAATTTTATAATTATATCCCTTCAGCAATCCAAGATAGATGGAGGTAGATTCATCTGAAGTTAAGCCGAGAATTCTTCTAACATTTCTCTCACTTCCAAGAAAGACTTTATCTCCAGATTTGAATGGTGTGGGTGGAGGTTGACCTAAAACTTCACATTCTGCAAGTAAGTCTTCACCACTCCTCTTGAGATTTTTAACCATCAATACATACCAGAAACCATCATGAAACAGTTCTACAAACTCGTTTAAACCTACTTTGCCTAGAACTTTCATGGTGAAACCGTAGACGGTTGGATCGCCTATAACTACGCCTATTGCTCTTCCATCAGCCATGAAGCCACTCTCCAAGTAAATTATAATAGTGAGAGGAGATAAATTAAAGTAGCCTAATTAACGATGAAAAGGGTTTGAAGATGAAGAGGAAACATGGAGTAAAATATTTGGGGAGAAATATAAAGTTTAGGAAGAAGTATATTAAATTGATACTTTCAGGCGAAAAAACCACAACTATTAGGAAGGGTATCATAAAAGCTAGAGAAAGGGAAGTTACTGTCTGCTCAAATGGGAAACCCATATGCAGAGCGGAGATTTTGAATTTACAGTATAAGAGATTGAAGGATTTAACCGATGAAGATGCTGAAAGAGACGGTTTCAGAGATCTATTAGAGCTGCTCCAAGAATTAGAAAATATTTATGGAGATATAGATCCCTTCGACTGGTTTACAATTATAAAGTTTAGAGTTAAAAATGGAGAGGAAGAAAGCAGATGAATCCATATTGAGGAGTGTGAAATGAGAAATATTGGGAGAAGCATAATTTACAGACCTATAACGTTAAATTATCTCTTCTTATTGTTCTTCACGACGCTTACACTTATATTGATATTGACATATGCCGTTCCAATAATGGTTAAGGGTTTGATGATGCCGCCTACACTTGCAATCATGATCTTCTATCTATCCCTACTTGGAAGCTACATAAATTTCCCCATCAAATATGTTGAAACCATTAAGCCTGAAATTGAATATAGGGAGATCAGAATATTCGGGGTTCGATGGATGCTTCCCGAATTCACATGGAATGTTAAAAGAATGATTATAGCTGTAAATCTTGGAGGAGCTATAATTCCCACAGCTATATCCATCTATCTCCTCATTTTTAATATTCCCATGTTTGAAGCTCATCCACTGGCAACCTATATGAAGATTATTATTTCAATGGTGATTATCACAGTAATAGTGAATAGACAAGCACGAATAGTTCCCGGATTAGGTATAGCTATACCGGGATATCTTCCACCAATTTTGACCGCTATAGTTGCATTGATTCTTTCCCAGATTCCGCCTAAAAGCAATCCAACCTTTATAGCCTATATAAGTGGAACTATTGGAACACTTTTAGGGGCAGATATATTGAATCTCCATAAAATAGGAAAAATGAATGCAAGGATGGTGAGTATAGGTGGAGCAGGAACCTTTGATGGAATATATATTTCTGGACTTATGGCAACTGCATTGATCTTGGCAGCCACATAAAATTTAAAATGTCCATAAAGCTATTATGATTGATGAATCATGCCAAGTCTATTAGATCCAATATTTCTTCGAAACTTAAAGATAAGAAATAGAATAGTTATGCCTCCGATGGCAACTGAACTTTCCACTAGAGATGGAGAGGTAACGGAGAAGCTTATTCAACACTACGTGAAGAGAAGCAGAGATGTTGGATTAGTGATAATTGAGCATTCATATGTGTCTGGAAATGGAAAATTGAGTGATCATCAGCTTGGAATATACTGTGACAGACTTATAGAAGGATTATCTAGACTTTCAAAGAAGATAAAGGAGAATGGAGCAGCAGTTATAATTCAAATAAACCATGCAGGAGGAAAGGCTTCAAGTAGGATTATAGGGGAAACTCCTATCGCTCCATCACCCATCAAAATACCTGGAGGAACTGAAAATCCAAGGGAAATGAACTTTAAAGATTTAATGGAAGTGAAGGATGCATTTAGAGAGGCTGCTAGAAGAGCTGTGGAAGCAGGTTTTGATGGAGTTGAAATTCATGGGGCACATGGCTTCCTATTGAACCAGTTCACCTCACCCATAACCAATAGGAGAATAGATGCATATGGCGGAAATCCGGCGAAGAGGATGAAATTTCCATTGGAGATCGTTGAAGAGGTGAGAAGAATGCTGGGCGAAGATAAAATATTACTTTACAGAATTGGAGCTGTGGATTTATTGCCCGGAGGATTAACCGTTGAGGAAAGCATGAAATTTGCTTTGAAACTTGAAGAGTATGGGGTGGACGTAATAGATGTGTCTGGAGGTCTATGTGGATCTAGACCTCCAAGCCTAACTGGACAGGGATATTTCATTCCAATAGCGGAGAAGATTAAAAATGTAGTGGGAATACCTGTGATAGGTGTCGGAGGCATCAAAGACCCCTTATATGCAGATGAAATTGTAAGGAGTGGAAGAGTTGATCTGGTTGCTGTTGGAAGAGCAATGCTCAACAATCCTGATTGGGCTTCAAAAGCTATTGAAACTTTGAGGAAGATTGAAGCTGACAGCTAAGAAATTTAAACTTTTCCAGAATCATTCTTTCTATAGAGCAGTTCCATCAGCTTTTCCTCTTCAAGGGCATGTTTCTCTTCATGCGTCAATTCTTCGGGAAGCCATTTAGGCAGATTTTTATCTTTAAAGTAGGCTCTAATAGCCCTTCTCAAAGCTCCGACAGCCAGAACTCCACAGTGATATTTAACTGATGGTAATCCACCTAAAGCTTCAGTAATCTCCTTCCAAGAAATATTCCAAGCATCCCTTAAACGTTTACCTTTAATCATCTCGGTCATTATGCTTGCAGCTGCAATGTTAGCAGCACATCCATAACTTTCGAAGGAGGCTTTCTCAACAATATTCTTTCCCTCATCAATCTTCAAATAGATTGCTATCATATCTCCGCAGGCTAAACTTCCCGCCACAGCTGAAGCATTTGCATCCTCCATTCTACCCAGATTTTTAGGATTCTTAAAAAGCTCTAACACTTTACGGGGATATGGCAGCGGAATTCTACTGGACATTTAGATCACCATTATGGTTTCAACGGACTAATGGATCGAAGTCTATTTATAGCTTGCGGAAGCTGGGAGAGAACATAATTTACATCTTCAATGGAATGCATTGGAGCAACTTTCATTAAGATGCTTCCATGAGCTGCCTCATACTTTCGACCTATAGCTATTAGAACATGGCTGGGCTGAAGTATTCTACTTGTACATGCACTTCCACTTGAAACATATATTCCTCTCAAACTTAACTCCACGGTGATCGCCTCCCCCTCACAGTAAAGGAAACTTATATTTACATTGTCGGGGGCACGTTTCTCTCCTTTAGGACCGTTCAAAAAGACATGGTCTACATTTTCAAATATGCCGTCGATAAGCCTATCTCTAAAAGTCTTCAATTTACTGTGAAACTTATCGAAATTATTGTACATTATCTCCACTGCTTTACCGAAACCTGCTATTGCGGGAATATTCTCCACTCCGGGCCAAAGTCTCTGAGTGCTCAGCTGGCCGAAGAGTATCGGTTCCACTTTAACTCCCTCACGAATATAAAGTGCTGCTGCACCTTTAGGTCCATAAACTTTATGGCTGCTGAAAGTTGCCAGATCAACTCCTAAATCTGAAAGGTTAAATTTAAGCTTTCCAAGAGCATCGGATGCATCGCTGTGAAAGAGGATTTGTTCATCCTTATCCTTAACTATCTCGACGATTCCCTTGACATCTTGAATTGTGCCGATCTCATGGTTGACCAGTCCCACACTTACCAGCAGAGTGTCAGAGTCGATTAGAGAGGAAAAAGCGTCGAGATCTAGGAAACCTTCCCCATCTACAGGTATCTTAACCACTTTGAAGCCGAAATTTCTGAGACTTTCAGCTGGATAGATAACGCTTAAATGTTCAATCGAAGAGACCAGAATCTTTCTTCTCCCCTTATAGGCTTTTGCCAATCCAAGAATAGCCACATTGTTAGCTTCAGTTCCACTGTGAAGATAATGAATTTCGTCGGGTTTGCAGCCGATAAAACTGGAGAGAAGCTTGGAAACTTTGATTAGAGCTTCATATGCCTCCCAACCTACTTTATGAGTGATGGATGGATGGCCATAGCCCAGTTCCAAATAATATTTTACCATTTCGTCGAGGGCTTCTGGAAAGATTAAACCGGAATTTTCAGAGTCAAGGTACACCTCTCTCCGAGGTTTACCATGCTCCTCCAATAAATCTTCAGTGCCTTTATCAAGCATATCCATAAATTACACCTCAACAATTAGCAGTAATTTAAAATTTAATCCAATGAGGATAAACAATACGGGAATAAAATGTTTTCCATTTCCAAATCGAAATGGAAATAAAAGATTTAATATTGTTAAAATGGAATTCAAATTTGAGGAGAAAGTTGAAATGTTAGATCCAATGGAGATAAGGAGAGATTTTCCAATTTTAAAGAAGACTATAAACGGCCATAAACTAATATATTTTGATAATGCAGCAACCACTCAGAAACCTCTATCAGTTATAAGGGTTATAGCCAAATTCTACATGGAAGAGTATGCCAATGTTCATCGAGGAGTTCATACGTTAAGCCAGATAGCCTCAGAAAGATATGAAGAGGCAAGAGAGGAAGTTGCAAGATTCATAAATGCAGAAAGGGAGGAGATAATATTCTTGAGAAATGCTAGTGAAGCATTAAACATGATAGCATATACTTGGGGGTTAAGGGAATTGAAACCTGAAGATGAGATTTTAACGACGCTGATGGAGCATCATAGCAATATAACTCCATGGATAAATCTGTCTGAAATTTTGAAATTCAAAATAAAATATGTTGGCTTAACGGAGAACGGAACGTTGAATTTAAAAGAATTGGAGGAGAAGATGACGGATAAAACGAGAATAGTAACGTTAACTCACATGTCAAATGTTATAGGAACGATAAATCCTGTGAAGGAGATAGCTAAGATTGCACATGAAAATAATGCATTGATAATTGTGGATGGAGCTCAATCAGTTCCACATATGCCGATAGATGTTAAGAAAATGGATTGCGACTTCTTAGCTTTCAGTGGACATAAAATGTTGGGGCCGACGGGAATAGGAGTATTATATGTGAAGAAGGATGTTTTAGAAGAAATGAAACCCACCATCAGCGGTGGAGGAACAATAAAAAATGTAAGATGGATGGAGAGTGAAGAAACCTGTAAAATAGATTGGGCGAAGATACCTGAAAGATTTGAAGCTGGAACACCAAACATAGCTGGAGCAATAGGATTGGCGGAGGCAATAAGATATCTTAGGAAAATAGGAATGGAAAATGTTAGAAAATATGAGGAAGAACTGTTAAAGTATACATTTAAAGAGATGGATCAACTGGATAAAATAAAAATTTATGGGCCGAGAGATCCGGAGATTAGAGGGGGAATAGTCTCATTTAACATTGGAAAACTGAATCCACATCAAACGGCGCTAATATTAGACCAGTATGGAATAGCTGTTAGAAGCGGCGTTCACTGTGCAGAACCGTTACATCAAAAGATTGGAGCTGAAAATGGAAGTGTAAGGGCAAGCTACTATATATATAATACTAAGGATGAAATAGAAAGGATGATTCAAATTCTTAAAAAAATAGAGGAGATTGCATGAATATCAGTGAATATGTTAAACGTATAATTAGGGGATGTGGTAAAGAAGCAGACTATATAATAATTTTGAAAATAAACAGGTTGGATGAATGTCTTAAAAGAATTATTGGGAAAATGGTTGAGAAGGAAAATCTAGGCGGCTTCTACATTAAAGGAAAAATAGAAAATGTCGAGGTGAACGTATTTAAAAATGGAAGATTACTTGTTAGAGGTATAAGTGGAGAAGGGGAATTGGAAAGATTTCTGTTAAAGATTTTTCAAGACAAAGAGTGAGCAGAGTTAAATTATTTTGTTAATGAAAATATATCTTCATTAGGGGGTATAAATGGAGAAAGTTGAGAAAATCATAGGGACACTGCTAAACAGATATAGGGAGAAATATCCACATAATCCGGAAGGAGTATTAAGATTCCATATGGAAAAGATGGTTAAAAACGGGTTAAGCTATATTGAATCATTGATAAGACTCTCATATAAGAATGGAATGGAAATCGAAGAAGTAGAAGAATTTAGGAAGAGGGGGTTAAGCTTCGATAATGCAGTTAAAGAAGCAGCTGTACAGATGAGAGATTTAGAGGAGAACGTTAGGGAAATCTTCCTATCAAAACCGAGAACCAGTATTGATGTTGAGAGAATGAAACTTGAAAAAATGATGAATAAATTTTTAAAAGTAACTAAAAGTTTTCTAATTGTAACAACACCAACCATACCAAATTATAGGATAGTTAGAGTGATAGGGCCGGTTTCAGGTTTAACTATAAGAAGCCGGGGATTTGGAGGGCAGATAGAAGCATCGCTGGAAGCATTGTTTGGAGGAGAGCTAACTTCACTGACATATGAATTTGAAAAAGCAAGATTGGAGGCGTTGATGAGGCTTATTGAAAACGCTAAGAAGATGGGTGCCAATGCCGTTGTGGGAGTGGATTTTGAGACAAGTGATATTCGAGCAGGAATGGCGATAGCTTTCTCAGTATATGGTACAGCGGTGATTGTTGAAAGAGTGAAGGCTGACTAAACATTATGGATGAGGATGAGTTGACCAACACCAATTTGAAATTACATGGATAAATATGCAAATAAAGTTCATGTTAAGAGGGTGAAGGCTATTTAAAATATTGAATTATTATCTTCATAGCTCTATTAAAATCTTTAAGAAAATTCAATCCCTTCTCTGTAAGTTTAATTCCAAGGGAACCCCACTCTATTAAATCTAAATATGATAATTCCAGTAGACGTTCCTTCAACCGTTTAGATGACAGATTTGACCTATACATTACATGGGTGAATTTAGCCCATCCATTGCCTCCTCTACCACTACAATCCAATATTGCATTTAAAATATCTACATATACTATTAATCTGTCCCTTCTGCCGAGAAATAATTTCTCTCTAATGAAATCCGTTTTCTCTCTATGCATGTTATGCAGCCTCCGTTGAGCATGATTTCACAATATAAATTGTTAAAGGAATTAATAATGATGATTTTTGGAAAAAATTGAAAAATATATGAATATGATTTCGGTCAAATTGGAGCCTCCAACTGGAACATTGAGAACACGTTTCCTATTAGGAGATTTCCCACGATCCATGTGACGCCGCTTATCAATAGCAAGATGGAATTGTAGAATAAGAAGACCCATTTAAAGCTTCCTTTAACTTCAACAATTGCCAGAGAATTTAAAGTTAAAATAAGAAAGACCAGTAGGGCATTTCCAAGTTGAATGAGATTCAAGGGTACAGTGTTGAATGGAAAGTATGGGAGTGGCTGAAGAATATTCGTGAAGAATTTCATCAAGCCTGAAATGGTGACAAGCAGAAAAATGGTTATGAGCTGAAGAATTATAACGGTCATTTCAACCCCTTTAGCTGCTGAAAGCCTCCTCTTCCTAAACTCTAGGAAACGGATCACTACATTGAAGAGGGGTTTACAGGCTTTTAACGGTGGACTTCCACTTCTAAAAATATCTGAGAGTATACGGTTAAAGGTGAATATTAAATTTGAAGTGGATTCAATCCCCATTAGGAGAAGAGATCTTTCATAGATTATGCCGAGCAGAATCCATTTTAAAGTGTTTCTAGCCAATCTGTCCAGAGGACCCAGCTGAACATGTGTTGAATACTCCAGAGCAGACTTCATATTTAAAGTTGAAGATAAATTCTCTCCCAGAGACTTTAGAAAAGTGGGATAATATTCATCTAGGGTGAGAACGGATCTTTCAATTATATATGCAAGTAGACCTGGAATGAGAAGAACCGATCCTACAATCAAAAATACATAGAAGAAATCTTTTAGAAGAATGTAGATTAGGCAGCCTACCACACCGACACGGTATTATGGAGGGATCCGCCATGAAGATAGTCAGCACAGTTACAGTTAAGACTATGAAGACTGAGACACTTTTGAAAAGTGCTGAAGACTCCTCCAACAACTCTAAGAGACTCTAAGGAGCGAGTATAATATTCATAATATTCTTCTAAAATTGTAGACGCCTCCAACTCTAAGAAATCTCTTGGAACAGTTGTGGAGAAAGCTTCCATCATTCTTATTAGAATATTTTTAATGGCGGTTTAACGGTCTTTGCAACTTGGGATAAGGCTTTACTTATACCATACCCTATATCGATAGCTAAACCTCTAGTCGTCAAGACTAGTGGAAAAATGGATCTAATAGAATTGATGAAAAATAAGTTGTCTCAAAAGTATGGTGAAAAATTGCATGACATATTAACAGTCAGGGATGAAGAAAATATTTGGAAAATATTTGTTAAGGGGGAAAACCTGCTTTCAAAGAGTTTAAGTTTGCTGGATGAGTTTAGAGGAATAATGGAGGTTAAAGTTGGATATTGAAGAACCATTCATATACCTTGGTTTAATTTTCAAGCAAATATTGAGGTTATCGGTGATCAGGCATTTATATGTCCTTGGAGATTTTGGAGGATTATGAGGGGAAGATTGAGCAGAGCAGATTGGTGGAGATAAGTGGTTTTTCACCTTCAAAGGTTTCGAGGATTATCGACAATTTAGAGAAGATGGGATCGTTGAGTGTAGGAGGGAGGGGAAGGCTAAAGTTATCTCACTGACTCGACAATACTTGTTGGCAGATGAAAGATTATAATGGTTCTATAAGCTTTACCTTGGCCTCCCTTATCTCCGGTAATGATTCAGCCGCCTTCTTCACATTTATAACCAAATATTTTGCCAGTGGACATATAAATGATGGAACTGTTAAGGTCATCGTTATTTCAGCTTCATCTCCTTCAACCTTAACATTCTTTATCAATCCCATGTCAACCACGTTAACTCCAACTTCAGGATCAATTACCTTCCTCAACTTTTCCATAATTTTTTCTCAATTTCATTTGGCATCGAATCACCCTTAGTAAGTGGTTAGGGAATACTGCTAAATAAATTATGTTGAAACGCTACCAGAACATTCTTCTCAAAACTTTTCTCTCAAGCTCACTTATCTTCTCATAGAATGCGTCGGATTCCCGTCCATATCTCTCCAATATGGATTCTACATCTCTTGCCTTCAACCTTCTCCCTGCAAGTGCAATTGCAGCTAGTTTACCATATTTCTCGATCAGTTCAGCCTGTTTTAACGCTTCCTTCATTATTGAAGATTCTTCAGCTGTAAGTTTCAAACCCTTCTTCTCAGCGATCTTTTTGACAGTTCTTTCATCCTCATTTAAAGCTGCAAGTCTCCTCGACCCGCATTTGGGGCATCTAGGTTTACCTGGAAGGTCAATGATTCTTATAGGTTTCCACCAGTCAAAGCAGTCGGTGCACAGGAATATGCGAACTTCATTTAGCAGTCTTGCTTTAGTCGCTTCAACCAGTATTCTTCGAAGCCGTTCAGGTGGAATTATCTCCGTCTTCATAGATAACTTTTCCATCCCTATCCTTGAGAGAGGGGATAGTTCCACTGATTCTAAAGCCTCAATTTTTATTTCATTGGAGGATATTTTGTCGGCGAAATCTTTTATAGCATTAATATCCACATCTGTAGATAAATATTCTTTTAAAGCTTCCTCGAAGATCACGGTGCCTTTAAACATGTCGATTAAACGTCTAATACTCATGCTTGTCGTATCTGCCCATTTCGCCAATGCACCAAACCTTCTTGCAACATGAATTAATCTTCTCTTAAAGAGACCTGACCTCTCTGCAAGTTTAACTATCATTGAATCTAAATCTAAATTTGAAAGTTTCCTCAAAATTTCCACTACATCTTCAATTTTAACTGTTCTAGATGCATGGATAACTACTCTGTATGGGTCTTGCTGTACACCTACTGAGTGTCCTAGGATTTCTGCCAATAAATCGGCCAGGATTCTTGCAAGCGCCCTGTTGGCTAATGTGCCTAAATGGGTGTGTATTATGAGGAATTCCTCCCATTTCTCTACGAGCACTCTCTTATCAGTGGGTACGGGGATTCCTAATCTTACATGTTCCTCTACTTCTTTCAAAGCTTTCCTAAAGGTTTCTTCATCTGCAGGATATTTATCTGATAATTCACGTATAATTTCTTTGAGAGTTTTATTTTGAGCAAGCTTCAATTCCACATAGCCTCTGAGCTTCCCCACCTCTCTTGCCACTTCTAAAGGTACTGGAATTTCCTCTCCCACCCAGCTTGGTATTGCACCTGTAGGGTCTTCCACAGAGCTAACGTAAATTTTATCTCCTATAACTTCTCTAATTTTCCATACGCTTCCTCTGAAGATGAATTTTCTACCTGGATCTCCATATTCAGCTACGAATACTTCGTCTAAAACGCCGAGTGGAACATTGTCTTCAGAATTTATTACAAGATAGTTTTTGACGTCAGGTATCATGGATAATTTGTCGAAGAAGTATTCGTAAAGTGCTCTTCTATTCCGCGGGGAAAGTACAACTTTATCTTCGAAAGAGGCCCAGAGAAATCTTGGATAACGGGTATGCATGTAAGTTAAAACTTTAATCAAGTCTTTTTCATTTAAACTTCCATATGGATATGCTCTGCTGTAAAGCTCTAAAATCTCGTTAAAATACCATCGCTTTCTAAGCATGAGAAGGGCAGCTATTTGATGGCATAATACGTCGTATGGTTTTTCGGGGATTTTAAGAGGCTCTAACTCTTCATTTAAGGCTTTTCTACATATGACTAGAGCTTCAAGCGTATCATCTGGATCTGAAGTTATTATGACACCTTTAGCCATCAAGCCGATTCTATGGCCTGCTCTTCCAACTCTCTGTATAAGTCTTGTAACCTGTCTGGGAGACATGTATTGAATTACTAAGTCTATATGTCCAACATCGATTCCAAGTTCAAGAGACGAGGTACATACAAGTCCCTTTAAATCTCCATCTTTCAATCCCCTTTCAGCAGCTATTCTCGACGGTTTAGAAAGGGAGCCGTGATGAATGCTTATGGGGAAATTTATATCCCAAACTTTAAATCTTGAAGATAAAACTTCCGCTATCGCCCTGGTATTTACGAAGAGAAGTACGGATCGATATTTTTCCATCAAATGTCTTATCAGTCTAAGCCTGCTTGCAACTTCCGGATGCGTATATAATTTTGCCGCCAGTTCATAATCGGCTGGTTCTGGAGATGGATAGATAACCTTTAATTTCATAGTTCTTGCAACTGGAACTCTAACTATTTTAACTGGTCTTCCAATTCCGACTAGAAATCTTCCAATAGCTTCAGGTGTACCGATAGTCGCCGATAAACCTATAATTTGGAAGTCTCTGCTAACAATGTATCGGAGACGTTCCAAAGCCAATGTTAACTGTGATCCTCTCTTATCTTCGGCAAGCTCATGCACTTCATCGATGATCACCCATCTAAGCTGCAATAAATGTCTTCGGAGAACTCTTCCTGAAAGAATTGCCTGTAAAGTTTCAGGAGTAGTTATTAATAGATCTGGCGGACTTCTAGCCTGTGAAGCTCTCTCGGATTGCGCAGTATCCCCATGCCTCACTGCAACTTTAATATCCAGTTCATTTCCCCACCACTCGAATCTTTCAAGCATATCTCTATTTAAAGCTCTTAAAGGTGTAATGTAAAGTATCTTTATTCCCGGATTTCTAGCAGATTCAATGAACATGCTGAATACAGGTAGCAGGGCAGCTTCAGTTTTACCTGACGCTGTAGGTGCTATTAGAAGAACATTTTCACCTTTAAGAATTAATGGTATGCTACTATTCTGAGGTTCTGTGGGTTTATGGAATCCTCTCTTAACCAAAGCCCTCCGAATAGGTTTGGATAATAGTTTGAATGCTCCCTCTAAACCATACTCATCCAAACTTGAACCTCGCGAAGATTAAATAACAGGAATTATGGATGAAACAATTTAATTGTAAAGATTAACTTGAATTATGATTTATTCTTCTTAATGAACAACGTGTATCCGCAGAAGCCGCAGGCATATCTATCTCCATGAAAAGCCATAACCCTTTTACATCTTGGACAAAGCTTTCTCTTTAAGATTATCTTGCCAGTGGAGTAGTCGTATTCATATAATTGATGCCTCCTAACCATTATTCACACACCTTCATAGCTTAACCAGTTTAAACTTAAAAAGTTTACGTGAAATCGGCGCTACATTAAATAATTAAGTTAGAGAAACCTAATTATAGTTGGGAAAAACGATGCAAGCACACATAGTGATTAAAAGGAAGGGAAATGTTGAGCTTTGCGGTGTGATAAGCTACGGTATAAGCTCAAATGTATATATTTTAAGGGATGGAAAATCGGCTTTAATGGTTGATTCAGGTTACGGTCCACCCTACTCGAATATGCTTGAATCGCTGAAAAAATTAAATATCAAAGTGGATGAAATAGAGAAGATACTTTTAACCCATAGGCATAGAGATCATATAAACGCTGTGAAACAGATATTTGAAGAAAACAGAGATATTAAAATATATGTTCATAGAGGCGATGCAGAGGTTGTTCAAAAAAAATTGAAATTGGATAGGGATAAGCTGATAAAAATATCGAATGGAGGCAAAATTGAACTGAAAAATATAACTGTTAAGGCGATATATACGCCCGGCCATACGGTGGGCAGTTTAAGCTACATATGGGAAGATGTTCTTTTCAGCGGTGACCTAGTGTTCGCCAATGGAATGTATGGTAGAACCGATCTTCCGACAGGTAACATTACAAGACTCGTTGAAAGTTTGGAGAAAATAAATAAAATGAATTTCAGAGAGCTTCTCCCAGGACATGGAGAAATAATTTTGAGAGATGCAAAGATGCATGTGAAGGCTGCTTTAAGAAATGCAAGATTAAAGGTTAAAAGAAAGCAGATAGAAGTGAACTGAAAATTCTTTTAAGAATCTTTAAAAGCATTTATCCATATTTTAAATTGAAGGTGTAGAGGAATGGAGATTAAGGAAATTCTTTTAAACCTCATAAAAACTCCGAGTGTTTCAGGATTCGAAGAGAACACCGCTAAGAAAATTATGAAAATATATGGTGAACTTGGATTGGAAGTTGAAGTTGATGTTATGGGAAACGTCATTGGAAAGAGAATTGGAAGAGATGAACCTAAAATAATGTTTGCAGCCCACATGGATCAAATAGGATTAATAATATCATATATTGATAAAAATGGATATCTATATTTTAAGCCGAGAGGCTTTGATAGGAGAATACTCTATGGAATGAAAGTCATGGTTCATGGAAGCAGAGGAAGTATTATTGGAGTTATAGGGGCGAAGCCTGCACATCTAGTTAAGCCTGAAGAAAGGGATAAAGCTGTTAAGGTTGAAGAGATGGCTATTGACATTGGAGCTGAAAGTAAAGATGAAGTTCTCGAGATGGGAATTAATCTCGGAGCTATTGCAACACCGATATTGGAGGCATATTTACTGGGGAAAGGGGATAAAATGATGGGTGTGGGACTTGACGATAAGGCTGGAGTTGCATCGATAATAAGAGCCATCGACCTGCTAAAAGGAGAGGAATTATCTTCCACAGTATATGCGGTTGCAACCACCCAGGAAGAGGTTGGACTTAGAGGAGCTGTTACAGCCACATATAATATACATCCACATATAGGTATAGCTATAGATGTCACCCATGCATCCTCGTATAATGTGTCTGAAAAGAGGGTTTCTGGAATAAGGATAGGAGGCGGACCTGCAATAGGTGTTGGACCAAACTTCCATCCGAAATTAACGGAGCTGATAATGGATATCTGTAAAAGCGAAAATATACCATACCAAGTGGAACCCATTTTGGGAGCCAGTGGAACAGATGCATGGGCGATACAGGTGAGTAGGGGAGGAGTTGCAACAGCATTAATTTCAATACCGCTCAGATATATGCACTCACCAGGAGAGGTAATTTCAATAGTAGATGTGGAGAATATAGGTAAACTTCTCGCGGAGATAGTTAGAAGATTTAACGAAGTAGAATGGAGGAAAATATTAAGAAGAATTTGAGAGATGAGTGATCTAAATGAAAAAGCATTATGCCATAATTTTTTTAGCAATATTCATATTGATTTTAATGAACTTTTCAAGTGTTCAGGCAGCCTCATCGAAGAGAAAGTTCAATGTAAAAGTGAACCTAAAGGAAGAGAATGGAGAATTCATATCTAACGCCATTATAATAATATTGGAGAAGACTGAGGGAAGATATGTCACATATGATAAAGTTAGAGTTGAGAATGGAAGTATAACTTTGCAGATGGCTGAAGGAGAATATAGAATATATGCCGAGGCGGATTTGAACAGTACACCTGGATATGACTATGCTATAAGTTATATAGATATAGAAGTTGAAAGCGATGAAACAGTAAATATAACTTTGATTAAGGGAGCAACCATACAAATATTGGGTGAAGCGTTAAATCCGGAGGCTGAAGAACCAGCTAAATACATAGGCTATACTGTGGAGAATGTTAGCAAGATAGGGGAGACGAGAATTCTAAACAGGTTTGGATCAGGCTTGGAGCATGCAGCACCTCTTGAATTAACAGAGAACATAATAATTATACCGGCAAACATGAAGTTGAATATTACATGTAGAGCACAGTACCTTGTGGGAAGAGAGGTAAAAGAGGAAGAATATAAACTAATGGGAATAAAGCTTCAAGCTGGAGAATTAGTGAAAATAAGATTACAGGAGATAACTCTTAGAAAAAGTATACAGGATATGTGGTCGAAGTTGAATAGTACGATTATGAAATTGGAGGCTGCTGAAAGAGATGGATTCTACCTGGCAATATACAAGCCTAAAATGAGCATGGTGCATGAGTTGATTTGTAAGGCTGAAGAAGAGTTGAATGCAAAAAGCTATGATGCATGTTACGCTGATCTAAAGGAGGCTGCGATGATCATAAATCATGTAAATCGAGAAATAACCCAACTGTATTTAGATGCTGCAAGCTCCACGCTTTCCATAACAATATTTCTAGCTGTTACGGCAGCAATGATCGCAGGCTTCCTCTTCGAGAAGGGAAGGGATAAAACTTTAACGGCAATAGCAATTTACATTCCATTAATATACATATTCCAGAATTTATATCCGGGATTTAGAGCAGTTAACTATGAGAATTTCATCACATGGTCGACGATATCAATAATATTTGTGATAATCCTGTTTATGATACCTCAAATGTTCAGGGAGACTCCTGGAAGACTTCCATTATGGAGTGCTATAGCAGCGATCTTCTCAATAGCCAAGAGAAATTTGAGGAGGAGGAAGCTGAGAACCACTCTAACATTGATATCAATACTTATAATTACAGGGGGATTTGTGGCTTTAACCTCTGTTTCAAGTGAAGAAGGATTAACGATAAAAACATATCCGAACAATTCGGGGATCATCGGCTTAACTATTAGAAGAATACTTCCCCAAGGAAGTAAACAGCCATTTATAGCACTTCCCAACAATATTATCGAAAAATATCATATAGAAGAAAAGTCTGAATGGTATTCATTTAAAATGGAGAGCATTCCAAGACTCTCACCCATCGATATGGCGTTAAACCCGTTGAAAGCTGAAAACAAGATTCAGATTTTCGGAGCATTCGCCCTATCAAATAGTGGAGATCCATTGATGGTTAAGATTAACGAGAAGATAATTGAAGGAAAAATGCCTGAAAAAAGTGGAGAAATAGCGGTTACTGAGGCCATGGCGAATGCATTGAACATCCATGTTGGAGGAAGAATACTTCTAATTAAAAGTGGAAGAACCTTTAAAATTACAGGAATACTTTCTAACAGTATACTTGCAGTAGTTGACTATGATGGCAGAGCATTGACACCTGAAAAGATGATAATAGCTGGAGAGGAGGAGCCTACTATTGAAATAGTGGACTGCAATCCTGAGGAGGTTGTGTTCATTTCATGGGAGGATGCTGAAAAATTCTCGCTTCTCCCATCTAGACTTTACGTTAGGATTACGGATTCAGCGGAGGGAGCTGCATTATCTAAGAGAATAGCCTTAACAGGAGACTATATAGTTACATTGTTCCTTCCCGGGAAGACTGTGGAATACCAATATAGAACATATGTGGAGGTAAGAGGAATTGGAGCCATGTTGACGCTTGCCATATCCATGTCAAATATAGGGATCGTTATGCTCTCATCGGTTTACGAGAGAAGAAGGGAGGTGGCAGTTCTCTCATCTCTTGGTTTAAATCCAAGTCACATAACCTTCCTATTCGCATCGGAAGCTCTTATAATCGGTTTAATAGCTGGAGGATTGGGATATCTGCTTGGACTATCATTTTATAGAATAGCGAAAATATTCAATATGCTTGTCGAAGTATATCCGAAGGTTTCAGCATTCTGGACTATGGCTACAATAGCCATATCGGCGTTGACAGCTGTTATAGGAGCTATACCTGCATTGAAATCTTCAGTCATAGTTACACCGTCAAAACTTATGAAATGGAAAGCAGATGTGAAGCCTAAGAGCCCTGAAGAGCCGTGGCAATTTCTAATACCGATAAGATTTTCCGTGGAGGAGGTTGACGATCTAGTCAACTATGTGTTAAATAGTTTGAGAAGGGAGATGGGAGTGGAGAGAATAGAGTTGAAGGAGAAGTGGAGCATTAGATTTAGATATATGGTTGGAAGGGGAAGTATGGGGGCTTCTGGATCTGTAAACCTTTTAACCATATACTTGGAGAATGGGGAGCCTAGAATAAGGTTGACGGTGAGAAGTTTCGGTGAACAGCCTGAGAAGCATGCATATGAAACTGCAAAGCTCATTAGAAGTATAATTTTAAGATGGAGAAGTGCAAGATGATTCTAAAAGTTCTTCGACTATTTTAACCCCTGCACTTGCACCAAGCCTATCAGCTCCAGCATCTAAAAGTTTTAACGCCTGCTCTAAACTTCTAATTCCCCCTGCAGCTTTAATTTTCAGTTTTTCACCTACAATTCTCCGTATCAGCTTTACATCGTGAACTGTGGCTCCAGCAGGGCCGAAACCCGTCGAAGTCTTCACGAAGTCGGCTCCAGCATTCATGACAAGTCTACAGGCAATATCTTTCTCTTCATCCGTTAAATAACATGTTTCAATTATCACCTTAACGATTATCTTCGATGAAAAGTTTTTAGCTGCCTTTACAACCGCCTTTATGTCATCTTCCACGAAGCCATATTCTCCAGATTTGAAGGCGCCTATATTCATAACCATGTCTATTTCTCTTGCACCCATAGTCAATGCTTTATAAGCCTCTAAAACCTTTACATCTGTTAATTGGAAGCCGAGGGGAAATCCTACAACTGTTCCAACTTTCACTTCACTGTTCTTCAAAGCTTCAACCGCAGTTTTAACATATGATGGAGATACAATTACACATCCAAAACCATATTTTACAGAATCTCTGCACAGTGAGATTACATCACTCCTCTTGGCTGTGGGTTTTAGAAGAGTTAAATCTATAATTCTGGCAAGTTCATCCGCCCTCAAAGCCACCACAAATAATAAAGGATAAAAGCTTAAAGATAAATTTGATTCTAAGTGACGTGGAATGGGCAGTGAGGGGAAGAAAAAATTAAGAGAAGTTTTAAGCTACATCATTCTAATCATAGTGGCTTTTGCAGCTACAGAGGCTATTCAAATCGCTGCGAGAAGCATCCTAAACGTGGATACACCTTTCGTCGTTGTAGCCTCTGGAAGCATGAAGCCTACATTGAACGTTGGAGACCTGCTGATAATTGGAGGGATAAATTCATCGAATCTAAAAGTTGGAGACATAATAATATTTAGACCGCCAAAACCATATTGGAATGGCGTTCCATGGGTTCATAGAATAATAATTATTCAACATAAAGATGGCAATGTCATTATAAAGACTAAGGGTGATGCTAACACTTATCCCGACCCCTTCTGGCTTACAGGTGAAAATGTTATTGGAAAAGTTATAGGCAGAATACCTTATATTGGAATGTTAAGTTTAGCTTTGAAAAATTGGACTATTCCAACGGTGATAATTATAATAATTTTGGCAATTATAATTTTCATGTCTATGAGAGAATGAGAAACACTATATTAATATAAAAAGGCTATTTAAATAGTATTTGGAGGTAAATAGATGGGCAACCCCTCTGTAAGAATTGAAAATGTAGTTGCATCCGTAGTTCTAGATCAATATATCGATTTGGAAGCTATAACAAGAAATATTCCCACAGTAGATTATAATCCAGACCAGTTTCCAGGATTAGTATTCAGATTGAACAGACCTAAAACTGCAACATTGATCTTCAGTTCAGGGAAAATGGTATGTACCGGAGCTAAATCCGAGAAAGATGTCAAAAGAGCCATAAAAAAGATCATTTCAACACTTAAAAGCAAGGGAATTGTAGTTGTAGGTAAACCTAAAATAACAATTCAGAATATCGTGGCATCTGCAAATCTGAAGGCAGGGGTAAACCTCGAGAAAGCAGCTATGCTCCTGGAAAACGTCATGTATGAACCTGAACAGTTTCCAGGTCTAATTTACAGGATGAATGAACCGAAAGTTGTCTTACTTCTCTTCAGTTCAGGGAAAATGGTATGTACTGGAGCTAAGAGAGAAGAAGAAGTATATGTGGCGGTCAAAAAGATAAATGAAAAGCTGAGAGAAATGGGACTGTTATATGAGGAGGGAGATTAAAGCTCCACTCCAATTATTTTATTATAACATTCCTTGGAAATTAAACCCTCATTGAATAATAGTTTAGCTGCAGATGAAATTTTAACCAAACTGTATAATTGAATTCCTCTAGACTTTAAATTCTCCTCAGCTCCCTGCTCCCGATCTACAAGTACAACTCCTCCAACCACCACTCCACCATGATTTATGACTGATTCAGCCGTCAACAGTAGACTGATACCGGTGGTTGCCACATCATCTACAAGGATTACCCGCTCACCCTTCAATAGAACACCCTCCACAAGTTTTCCTCTACCATGTAAACGTTCAGAACGTTTTCTAACATAGATGAGCGGTTTCTTCAGCTTATATGCTATAAGTGTAGCGAAAGGTATACCTGCAGTGGGGACGCCAGCAATCTTATCGAAACTTCCAATCTCATTTGAGATCATCTGAGCATATGCATCACATATTTTGTCGAAGTCCAATGGATATGACGGTATCACTCTGAGATCTATGTAGTATGGGCTTTTCATTCCAGAGGTTAAGGTGAATTCACCTATCAGTATAGCTTTTCTACGGTAGAGGATTCTGACAACCTCTTCCGCAAGAAGCTTCTTCTTAACTTTCCAGTCCAATAAAACCCGCATATATACCAGAGAAAAATGATTTTTAAATTTTTCCTGAAACCTTTAGATAAGCGATGGGAAGAAGGTGACGAAGGTTAAAGCTATAATTGTGGGAAGTGCAATTAATCCGAAAATCTTTCTACTCATACTTAGAGGGGAGACATCGTCGAGGGGTCCGGGATGTCTGCGATAGGAGAGCATTGCCAAAGCCAATATAGCCATGAAGAAGAAGCCGGTTATGAAGAGGATGAATATGGCAATATACGAGATCAACTTATGTTTTTTCTCACCGAATATTGCTCTGGAAACATGTCCGCCGTCAAGTTGAGCTATAGGCATAATGTTGAGAAAGGTGAGAAGGAAACCTATCCAACCTGCAAAGGCCACTGGATGTAAAAGTAGAATACTGTTGGGAGGCATGGGTTTGAAGATTGAAACGATAAAATCGAATATGATAGGTGTTGGAAGATAGCTGCCTATTGGAATGGAGTATGGTGGAAGAACATATGACAATTTCACTCCCAGTATGGTGACGAAGATTGAGGCGAAGAATCCGAATATTGGACCGCTCAACCCCACATCGAATAGCTGATCTCTATTGACTACAGGAGATTCTTGAATTATAACGGCCCCCATTGTTCCACCTATCTGCGGTGGACCTGGAATAAAATAGGGTAGAGTAGATTCAACGCCATGATAGATGCAGAGAACTTTGTGGCCGAGCTCGTGGAGACCGGCAACCATCATAAAGCAGAAAACGTATAGAAAAACGTTCAGCCAGATATTTCTATGCGGATCCACAAGATCTAGAGCTGGACTTGAAAGCTGAAGCCATCCACTATAAATGATCGTTAGAAGCGTTGCAATGAAGAGAATCCAGAAGATGAGCGGATTTCTCTTCCGCTTAGAAGGATATCGCACCACTTTAAGAACAATTTCACCTTTAACCCTTCTTAGAACAGGTAGATAATTATACTTGCGAAGCTCCCAATACAATTTTAAGAAGGACTTCTTTGTCTCCGCATCTGGATCCAATATGAAAGTTGGAATATTAAATTGGATGAAGGAATCTTTTAGGGGGAAATATCTGCTGACCAAATTTTCCAGCCACAGGAAATCTGCGACAGGCTCTGACATAGAATCCAACTCTATTTACAATTTAAAAGCAAAGCTAAAAATATTTCTCCAATAATATTGTAAAAAGTGATGGTAATGCTTAAGAAAAGGGGAGAATTCAAGGTAAGAGAGTTTAGGACCACCGATTTGGAGAGAGTTATCTGGATCAACGAGACATGTCTTCCAGAGAATTATACGCCATCCTTCTATCTTCAACATCACTTCGAACATCCAAAAGCCTTTCTGGTTGCTGAAGTAAATGGAGAAGTAGTTGGATATGTAATGTGTAGAATAGAGCTTGGACTTTCAAATATAAAGTTTGGACTTGCAAGGAAAGGCCACATAATTTCCATTGCAGTTTTACCTGAATATAGAAGGAGGGGTATAGGTGAAACTTTGATGAGGAAGGCTATGGAAGCCATGCGGAAATATGGTGCAACTGAATATTATTTAGAAGTGAGAGTAAGCAACATCCCTGCAATAAATCTATATAGAAAGCTGAATTATAAAATAGTTAAGAGAATTCCAGGATACTATTTAGATGGTGAAGATGCCTATGTGATGGCTAGACCAAGCTGAATTAAATTTAAAATATTTAGAGATTCTCCAGAGAAGTTTTAACGATAATTTTGACCGCTTCAACCAGCATGGTGAATGGTAGACTTGGAGGAGGAAAACGAACCGTTTTTCCTGCAACCTGCCTTGACGTGTAGGGTAGATGGATAAATCCAGCCTTCACATTCCATCCATTTATATGGATGAAATGCAGAGTTCTATACATGACATAATTGCAGAGAAATGTGCCTGCACTGTTGGATATGGCTGATGGAATTCCTGTATTGCGTAAAGCTTCCACAATTCTTCTAATGGGAAGAGTGGAGAAGTAGGCTGCAGGACCATTTGGAACTATAGGTTCATCAATCGCTCTGTATCCATCGTTGTCTGGGCCGCCGTCCATTATATTTATGGCAACCCTTTCAACTCTAATATGGGCTGTCCTAGGAGCTAAGCCAAGATTCAATATTACTGATGGATTAGAATCTGAAATGTTGCTCTCCAAAATTTCTCCAACCCTTTTGAAGGATACTGGAAGTTTAACTCCTAAAATTTTATGGCCATTCAAAATTTCACCGTTCATCTTCTCAGCTATTTCACCTGAAGGATTATAGTCTTCTCCACCGTAGGGTTCGAAACCAGTGATTAAAATGTTCATAGACATCGTAAAATACTTTTAATAGTTAAAAGTAATAAAGTTTGGCATTATGGATGGTGTCAATCTATGATAACTAGGAAGATAACTTATTTTGAAAGATGTGGAAGGAGAAATACCGAGGAAACTTTGAGACTGGCTAAGGAAAGGGCAGATGAACTTGGAGTAAGGGATGTTGTTGTAGCTTCCACAACCGGTGAAACCGGTGTGAAAGCATGTGAAATCTTTAAGGGATTTAACGTTGTGGTGGTTACCCATTCAGTGGGATTTAGAAGTCCAGGCATAAATGAATTTGAAGAGGAGAATAGGAGAAGAATATTAGAGATGGGTGGAAGAATATTTACAGGAACACATGCTTTAAGCGCAGTGGAGCGAAGCGTTAGAAGACAGTTATCAACGTGGCTTCCACTGGAACTTATGGCGAACACTCTTAGAATATTTGGAGAGGGAATTAAAGTGGCTGTGGAGATAGCGGTGATGGCTGCAGATGCAGGGCTCATACCGATAGACGGAGAAGTTATAGCAATCGGGGGAACTGGAAGAGGAGCCGATACCGCAGTGGTTTTGAAGCCGGCTCACAGCACAAACTTCTTCGATCTTGAGATAAGGGAGATTATATGTAAGCCCAGAAGGATAATTAGAAGTTGAACATCCATCAATAAACTTGCGAAGAATTTTAAGAAGTGATTTAAAATGTAGATTTGATTCTAGTTTGATTCTTCTTTCTCCTCCTTCGATGGAGGTAAAACTTTCAGCAATTTATCTTCATACTCAACCTTTCCAGTCTTCCTCCTCGAATATATGAGTACTATGATTACCAGTATGATTGGACCTGTGAAGCCTACATGTGGAATGGGGAATGCACCCTTCATAAGAAATGGATAGATGAATATGAAGCCGAAAAATATGTTGACGAACTGTGGAATGGTAGCCATCAAATATCTGCCGTAATATGAGAAGAGAAAAGACCAGCTTGCCGCTATTAAAACAAGTGTTAAGTATAGGAGGGTTCCACCCATTATAAAACCATATCGCTCAATTATCTGGGGAACTGAGAGGGAAAATCTATCTATAATTGTAAAGAGGGGGAGAAACAGGAAGGAGGTTAAGAGAAGCCAATACAGAAGTCTAATTAGCATTTGGAATTCTGCCTTAACATACGTTAGATAAATGATTGCCAGTATTAGAATTACTGGAAGGAGGAGGTTTCCGCGAATAAGTTGGATTTGAGTTGCATATGATTCATCTTCGCCGTGTCCACTTAAACCATAGATTTCGAAGCCGCTTGGAAGAATGGAGAATAAGAGAATTTTGTCTCCGGACATTATCCATGGAAAGCCTGCTAAGGCAGGTCTAAAATAGGTTAACCCATTACAGTTCAACTTGTAGAAGGAAATGTTAATCAGTGGAAGGGAAAGGCTGTAGATTAAAGGTGATGGAGCCGATTGCTCCGAGCTTTTTCTAAACTTTGAGTTTAAAAAGTTGACCATTATATTTATGAATTTTCCTTCTAAAGATGAACCGCTATTTGGAAGTATATAGAGATATTTTTCGCTGGAAACTATATGGCTGAAAGTTTTATTATAGGATTCTAAGGGGAAATATTCATCATTCGTTGAAGATATTAGCAGTATGGGTTTCTCGATTAAATGTGCATAAATGAGGGGATCGAAGTTTGAGTAGATGTTTCGAAGAATTCTGCTGTTTAAACCTATATTCCATGGAATAAGAGAATTTATCAGTCCACCTGATGAGAGAGCCATGATGAAATCTCCACTTGAGAAAACAGTTACAATGAGTTTAACATCATCATCTAATGCTCCAACAATGTAGGCTATGAAACCTCCAACATCATATCCACATATACCGATTCTTTCAGGATCGATGAAACTTAAATTTTCCGTGAGGAGAAAGCTTCCTCTCACAGCCATTGAAGCATAGAAAAGAAAGTTATCCTCAACGTTATCTTCTGTAAATAATGTTTCAATGGAGGTGCAATTTGAAGTTTTACCATAACCTGGCAGATCGATGAGAAGCACTGCATATCCGTTATTTGCAATATTTAGAGCTACATCCAATAAAATGTCGCTCCAACCTTTAATTCCATGTAAAATTAGAAGCAATGGAAGATTCCTATTATTCTTAGGGTAAACTAGGTAGCCATGCACTTTAAATTTTAAATTGCTTTTAAAGTTTACCCAATAATTTAATTCGACAAACCAGAACTCCCTCCCAGAATAATATGCAGTCTCATTTGAAACCAGTTGAAAGCCGGTTAAAGAGACATGGCAAATACTATACCAATCTTTGAAGTTTAGGATAGAGGAGTTTAAAGCTTCATCATTCAACTCCATCATCTTCATAGGTGACGGTGAAAAAATTGACCATAAGCTGAATAACCCTGAAATTATAATTAAAATTGATAGTGTTGCAGTTGTAAGTCTACCTGCCATTTCAACCTAAAATACCTATTCTAGAACTATTAATAAAGGTTTATGAAACATTATATTTTAAATTTAGGGATTCGATTTTAAAGTTTCCTCCAATCGCAACCTCCAAACTCTATATTCACGTATAGTTGAAAGTGAGAGAGCCATTAGCAGATTGCTGAAAAGGAGAACGTTTATGACGATGCTTAAGATAACGTTGAAGTATGGTAGACCATACTGGAAGGCCATTACCCCGATAACTGCCGATGTCAATCCCCGTCCAAAAGCGGAAGCTATAACTTTAGATTCCCCGCCGAAACCTATCTTAAACGTTAAGATTGAAATTATTAGGAAGCGCATTAGAAAGAGTATTCCCGTAACCATTAAACCGAAAGCCAACTCTACTATAGCATTAAAGGAATATGTGAGGCCTAGAAGAACGAAGAAGAAGGATCTAATAAGAAAAAGTATCTCCGAATTGAATCTTTTAATCAACTCTTCTATTGGAAGTATATCGGAGAAAGTTATTTTAATGTTGAAGAAGGAGGTTATCTTCTCACCGTTACTTAAAGTTAAACCGAAAATCCAGGAGGCTAGTGCACCGCTTCCACCTATAATTTCAGTAAGAGAATAGACGAAGACTAGGAAAGCTAGAGTTAACATGTAAAGGTAATCTTCCCTCTTAAGCAAGTTGACTATTATAAGCCATACAATCCCCAATATGAATCCTGCAATAATTCCTGATGAAAATTTAGAGCTTAACAATATGGCTAGACTGCCTAAAGGCACATTGAAGTTATAGTAGTCTATTGCAGATAAGGCGACAATTACCGATAGAATATTGGTTAAGGTGAGTTCAAATGAGAGGAAGAGAGTGTTCTCCTCCTTTACTGGAAGCCTTCTAATGAGCACCATAAGTGGAACTGAACCGCTACATGATATTGCCGATGCAATGATGACGGAGAGAACCCATCTAATATGTATAAGATATTTGAAAAAGAAGGATACAAAGATCAAGTTGAAGATGAAGAGGATTAAAATTACGAATAGAGATTTTTGGCCATCCTTTAAAATTTTATCTATATTCATTCTTAAACCACTATCGAATAGTAGAAGGGCAAGTGAGAATGGAGCCACATATGGAAGAATGGAGTAGACGGAGCTTGCATCCACCAAATGGAGATATGGACCTATAAGAAAGCCGAGGAGAAGAAGGAAAACTATGTCAGGTATATTTGTCCTTCTGAAAAGCAGAAAGCCGAAGAAGCCTAAAAGCATAATTAGAATAGCAGTGTAAAAGGTGAATAGAAATGCTTCCATCCCTACCCATCCATTCTAATTGACAAGATAAAGTATTGAGTCTAGAATATTTATATGTTAAATGGCTTTTAACGGGCTGTGATAAAGGATCTATCTGCAAAATGCTTCTCCACTTTCTTCGGCTTCAATTTTTCAACGATATAGTCGAAGGCGATGCTCGGATCGCTATGCATGCCACAAGTATAAACGTCAACTGTGGCATATTGATATTCCGTCCATGTGTGGATTGCTATATGGCTCTCTACAACTAGAACTATAACTGAAACTCCTCCTTTTTCTCCTCCAAACTTCCATGATTTTACATCCCATACTGTCATATTGGCTTTCTCTGCAGCCTCCACCGTTATTTTTCTAAGCATGGTTTCATCTGCCAATGCAGCTTCATCACAGTAATATAAATTTCCATAGACATGTCTACCGAAGATTCCGCGTGTAGGATTCTTCATTTCCGCTTTTAGAAGCATATGCAGGTATATTTAAATCTTGCTGAAAGATGAAAACTATTACTTCATTTTAGAAGCCACTTTAAAGGGATATCTTGCCATCCATCACCCGGCTTTCTCCTCCTAATTGTAATTGGAAGAATTCCCTTTTCAAGTTCAAGTCTAGCTATCTCCAACGGATCCTTAACATTTTCAGGTAAGGCTATTAAGATTGGGGCGCCCATGGAGATTTGGAGAGCTCTAGCCCCTATAATTCTCGCCCGTTCATATCTGGTTAATTTTGGAGGGCCAACTATGATACGGCTATTCTTCTCTCCATTCACCATCGAATTGTCGGCGGGAAAATTTATGTCAACATCAACCGGAGGATCAGCTTCTATCAATTCAACCTCACCTTCTAAATGAAATGAAACATGGAAACACTAATTTGAAGTACATCATCACACCTCTTTTCCTCTTCAATAAGGCTAAAGAAAAAACTTGTTTTAAATATATATTATTTATGTTTATATTTCATGTGGTGTTGAAGGGTGGAGAGAAAAATGGAAGATGTAAAGGTTGCAGCGGCAATACTTACAGTTACATCTATAGTTCTAATACTTCTTAGAATGCTTTCCAAACCGATATTCAACTTGAACTTTGAAGTTCTCCTAATACATTCTGCAACCATTTCATCCATCATAACCTATATTTATCTAAGGCGAAGATTGAAGAGGAAAAAATGGCAGACAAACTGAAACAAATATATTCAAATTTCATTTAATCAATTTAATGGAGCATTAGAAAATCGAAGTGATTGGAGGAGGATTTAGATGAATCTACTGTTCATCGGCTTCCTCTTAATCGTAGCAGGCTTCATAGTCATATTTCTTGGATTTTTAATCGGATTTTTGAAGGGGGAAGGTAAAAGTGAAGGGGGAGGAATAATTCTGATAGGCCCCTTCCCGATAGTTTGGGGGTCGAATTCCAGAATTGCTACTATAATGTTAATCGCCACATTAATCATCATGATAACCATATTAATATTTATGATGGGAGGTTTCATTGAATGGTGAAATGCGAAATATGCCATATAAACGATGCAAAATATGTCTGTTCAGACTGTGGAAGAAAGGTTTGTGAAAACTGTTTCGATCCATACTCATGGCTATGTATTCAATGCCTCGAAAAAAGAAAACCTACAAAGCTCTTAACTACGTATGGTGAGGAGAGAAAAATGAACAGTACATATCCAATTATAATGAAAAGCACCATAATCGGATTTATAATGATCTTTATTGGAACCATTATTATAATGTTCTCATCGCTTCTCATGGGAGGAAAATTTTCAACCGGAATTATAATATTTCCCTTCATCCCACTGCCTTTGATCATTGGAACTGGACCAAACTCGGAAATTCTAATTGTAATGGGACTTTTAATGGTGATTTCAATAATACTTATAATGATTATTTATTGGAGAATGGGAAGAACTGATTCACTTAACATATAAGTATATTTTATGGGTTGTCCAGATATCTGGAACGACGTCTACTCTGACAGGGTTCCAGCCGGGAACCTCAAAGTCATGGGACACTATTCTAACGCCATTCTTCAATTCACGCTCCAATTTAGGTTTTAAACGCTCATTGACGCTTGTCAGCAGATACATGGTGACGACGTCAGCTTCACTTATATCAACATCGAAAAAGTTTCCCTCGATAATTCTCACCTTTCCATTTAAACCATACTTGTTGATTTTAATTTTAATTTGCTCCACTAGGTTGTGCCGAATCTCCACGCCGACAGCTCTAGCTCCAAACTCTCTGGCAGCAATGAAGAGTATTCTTCCATCACCGGCACCTAAATCGTAGACGATTTCGCCGGGTTTAACTTGAGCCAACTTTAACATTCGTCTAACAACCATCTCCGGAGAAGAGACGAATGGTACATCGTAGAACATTGCCCACCAAGAAGAAATTCGAAATATAAGATTTATCTTTTCCGTTAGACAACTTTAAATCACATATTAAGCATTAAAATATTTGAGATTATGGGTTTCAAGAAACTTGAAAAGAGACTTGAAAGAATAGAATACTTATTGGAATATCTTTCAAGGGAAATCGAGACTATAAAAGGCATACTTGGACTGGCAGGGGAAGGGATACTTGCACCTATAGAGGGAAGTATAAGAACACAGCGGGTTATAACGGAAAGCTATAGGAGAATTCTATCCCTCGAGAAAATTATTCGTGAAGGAAGAATAAAGGATAAAATTTCAAGGGAGATTTTGAGAATACTCGTATATATTGGACCTATGAACATCTCCCAGATAACTAGGGAGCTTAAAAAAAGGAGGGGAAGAGCGTCTAGAAGAATTGTTTCCGAGAAGCTTAGAAAGCTTAAAGGTATAGGTATTATAGAGTTGGAGGAGAGGGGAAGAGAGAAAGTATATAGATATGTGTTGGACAGGAAATGTTCAGAAAAAGACAAATAGATTATTCAATGTGAACAATTAAGTATGAAATGGTGGAAAAATGGGAGAAAAATTTGAAGATGTAGAGGAGCTTAAAGCAGTGTTCTCAGCTATAGGAGAATTCATCGACAAAATACCTAAACTGATAAATGAAATCTTCTCAGCACTATACGATCCTGAGATGGGTAGAAAGATCGGTGAAAACATTGCAAGCTATTATAAGGCTTTAAAGGATAGTGGAATTCCAGAAGAAATGGTGGTTAAATTAACCGAGAAATATGCTGTGCAGATTTCAACATTCATGGATCAGCTGAAAGAGATAATAAGGGGAATTGGAATGAGAAAGGGATTTGAAAAAGAAGAAGTGAAGAAGGAGCTGAGAAGAGCCTTTGAAAAAGAGAAGGAACAGCGGGAGACATGATTTGCCTTCAAAGATAGAAACATTCATATTTTTTTCAAAAATATTATTAAAATTTTTAAAATTTCAATTTTACCTAACAATTATAAAGATAAAAGTAAAGTTGAAGAAGAGAAAGTTTAGAAGAGTATTGATTAAAACTTTAGGTGAAAAGGGAATTCCACGAAGAACTGCAAGAAATATAGGTGGGAAAGTAGCTGACAAAATAAGTTTTGAAGAGATTTTGAGTATACGCAGATTTCTCGGAATGCTTAGAAGAGAACTCCATTAAAACTGAATATAGAAAAGTTTGTTAGGAAGTATGTATATTACAGGTTGAGGAGAAATGTATAGGGTAAATCCGAACATTCTAAAAAATATTGAGGCTTGGATTGAAGGACAGAAAAGATTTCTAGAATATAGTAGGAAAAGCGAGGAGATTTTGAAGAATGCAGATAGACTGTCACTTATGATAGCTGCTAGAACCGCCTGCAGCCAGATCATAAAGACCATAAAGGGATTCGATGCATGGCTTCAAAACCCACTGGTGATAGGTTTAATGCCTCATAAAATGTTAAAGGAAGTGCAGGAGAGGCTGTGGAGGATAATGTATGAGCTTACATTATTCGACATAGAACATACTGGCAAATATAAGGAGCATTTGAAGAAGGTGATAGAGGAAGGAAAGGTTCTGCCTCCACTTCCCACCGAGGAGAAGGAGGAGAGAACTCTAACATATACGAGATAGAAGCTACAGTATATGGATAACTTTGAAGCCTAGAAGGTTAAGAATCATAGCAATATATTTTCTATGGCAATATTTTGGATCTTTCTCCAAGCATAAAAGGCATATTGGAGCATAAATTAAGTTGTCAATCAGTTTGAAAACACCCTTCCAAAAAGGATAAGTGGACATGTATTTTAAGTATCCGCCGCTTCTAAATCCACCCAGGAGATCTCCAAGCCACATATATGATATGCCGTTCAATTTAAGCGAATATGACAATGATTCCCAGCTGAATCAGGATTCTTAGAATGTGGGAAACGACGCACATCAATAACTAAAATTATCCTATAATCCTTCAATTTTCAATTAAATTTTGAAGGGATAGATTCGAATAGCTTAAAGTATAAATAAAGGCTTCCATATTCACTTGGATTTAGAGCTTTTATCAATTTTAATCTTCGAACTGGAGATTACAATGGTTATTGTTTCTCCAACTTCCGGTTTCGGGTCGAGAGCTTCCCATTCATCTTCACTCAGCCAAACTGTAAGCCTTGGAAGCGAAACGGAACTTGGAGGCTGTACAGGCATCATCCTCAACACCTGCTTCACTATTGGGAGAACTTCCCTAGCCATCTCGGAGTCTCCACTGGAATAGAAGACTGGTGGTGGAAGATCATGCTCCTCCACAAGCTCAATTTTAATTCTCCTCACACCTTGCGGAAAATTTACTATCGACTTACTTGAAACCGTCGCTGTAAATTTAACCTCCAAAATAACACCCCAATCAAATAAAGATAAATCAAATATATGAATGTAATCCATTGAACGAAAAATTTATCTTAAAATAGTTCGAAAACAACGGGAAGTAATAAGAGATGGTGAATGATGTGCAGAAAATTCGAGATTCTGGAAAAAAGAACACTGGCCCCAAAAATTAAGGAGATCGTTTTATATGCACCTGAAATAGCGAGAAAAGTTAGAGCGGGACAATTCATCATAGTCAGAGTGGAGGAGAAAGGTGAGAGAATACCGTTAACTGTGGCGGATTGGAACAGGAATAAGGGAACTTTAACCATAGTATTCCAAGAGATAGGAGTATCAACATATAAGCTTGGAAAACTCGATATTGGAGATCGATTAACCGACATTGCAGGACCATTAGGAAATCCATCGAAGATAGAAAATTATGGAAGAGTGATCTGCATAGGGGGAGGAGTTGGAATAGCAGCTATCTATCCGATTGCAAGGGAATTGAAGAAGATGAACAATTATGTTATATCCATAATTGGAGCTAGAAGCAGAGAGCTTCTCATATACGAAGATGAGATGAGAAAGGTTAGCGATGAATTGAAGATTACAACGGATGACGGTTCAAAGGGGAGGAAAGGCTTCGTATCGGATGAGCTGAGAGATATGCTTGCGAAGGGAGTTAAAGTTGATCGAGTTATAGCGGTTGGACCGGCCATAATGATGAAGGTATGTGCAGATGTTACAAGACCATATGGAATAAAGACCATTGCAAGCTTAAATCCCATAATGGTTTGCGGAATGGGAATGTGCGCTGCATGCAGAGTTGAGGTGGGTGGAAAAACGAGATTCGTTTGTTTTGAAGGACCTGAATTCGATGCACATGAAGTTAACTTCACAGAGCTTATGAAGAGGCTGAACGCCTATAGGGAGGAGGAGAAAATTGCCCTTGAAAAATATTTAAAGAAGATTGGAGAGGTGAAGCCGAATGCCAATTAGAAGAAGAGTGGAGATGCCTAAACTTCCAGTAGAGGAGAGGATGAGAAGCTTCAAAGAGGTGGCTTTAGGATTAACTGAAGAACAGGCTGTTCAGGAAGCTGAGAGATGTCTACAATGTCCACATCATCCATGTACAAGTGGATGTCCAGTAGGTATAGATATACCTAAATTCATTAAAATGATAGCGGAAAGGAATTTTAGAGAAGCATATAGGATAATTAAGGAGAAGAATGCAATACCAGCAATAACTGGAAGAGTATGTCCCCAAGAAGTTCAATGTGAGATGAAGTGTACTTTAGCCAGAATGGGAGAACCCATAGCTATAGGGGCTTTAGAGAGATTTGTAGCCGACTGGGCGATAAGAGAGGGAATTGTTGAAGAGGAGATCGTTAAGGAAGATTCGAACGGTATGAATGTAGCTGTAGTGGGTTCAGGCCCTGCAGGGATAACTGTAGCTGCAGATCTAGCAAAACTTGGATATGATGTAACAGTCTTCGAAGCATTACATAAGCCTGGAGGAGTACTTGTATATGGTATACCTGAATTTAGATTGCCGAAGAGGATAGTGGAGCTTGAAATAAACTATCTTAAAAGGCTTGGAGTTGAAATAAAAACGAACATTATAATCGGTAGAACATATACGATTGAAGAATTGTTAAAGGAGAAATTTGACGCCGTCTTCATCGGGACAGGGGCTGGAATGCCGAAATTCCTAAACATTCCTGGAGAAAACTTAGTTAACATTTATACTGCAAATGAATTTTTGACGAGGATAAATCTGATGAAGGCATATTTATTCCCTGAATATGACACTCCAATTAAAGTTGGAAGAAGAGTTGGAGTTATTGGAGGAGGAAACGTCGCCATGGATGCTGCAAGAACAGCTCTAAGATTGGGAGCTGAAGAAGTCTACATTATATATAGGAGAACGGAGAGGGAGATGCCTGCAAGAAGAGATGAAGTGATCAATGCAAAGGAGGAGGGTGTGAAATTTCAACTATTAACTCAACCTGTAAAATTCATAGGTGATGAGAATGAAATTCTCCGCGGAATTCAATGTATAAAGATGAAGCTTGGTGAACCGGATGCCACTGGAAGGAGAAGGCCGATACCAATACCCGGTTCAGAATTCAATTTTGAAGTGGACACAGCGATAGTTGCCATAGGATGCCATGTTAATCCTTTAATACAGAGGACAACTCCACAGTTGAAGACGAATAAATGGGGATGTATAATCGTGGATGATTGGGGTAGAACATCGATGAAAAGGGTATATGCAGGGGGAGATGTAGCTTTAGGAGAAGCAACCGTTATTCAGGCGATGGGAACCGGTAGAAAAGCATCCACAGCTATACATCAAGATCTAAAAAAGAAGTAAAAGTTTTACTTTTCTTTATTTCAATATGTGCTTAACAGCTCCTCTTCCGGTGGAGGAGGCTTTATAATTCCAGCCTTCACCAATGCATCCAGCGATTTTCTCGCATCACTTATAATTTTGACAGCTCTCTCCCAAAGCTCCTGTCTGCTTGGTTTAATCCTTGCAACACCCTGCTCAATAGATTTTAATGCGCAGGCAACAGCCTCCTTCGGATAAACTTCCCAGTCGTCCATTGTTGGAATAATATAATCTTCACTTAAACCCTTCTCCTCTGCATGTTTTGCCAGAGCATTCGCTGCAGCCACACACATCTCATCAGTTACTGTTTTAGCCCTAACATCCAATACTCCTCTGAATATTGCGGGGAAGCCTAGGGAATTATTCACCTGGTTTGGAAAATCTGATCTACCTGTACCAATAATTCTGGCTCCAGCTTCCTTAGCCTCCCACGGCCATATCTCTGGAACCGGATTTGCCATTGCAAATACTATTGCATCATCAGCCATCTTTGAAATCCATTCTTTCTTGATTATTCCTGGACCGGGTCTAGATGCAGCTATACATACATCTGCATTTTCAAGGGCTTCTGGAATACCTCCCATCTTGCCTTCAGCATTACTCTTTGCAGCCCACTTCCACTTCCACGGATTCTTCTCCTTCTCCAAAATATCCTTTCTACCTGCATGTAAAATGCCTTTACTGTCAACGAAAACTATGTTTCCGGGTTTTGCACCTGCAAGCTCCAATACATCTGCACATTTAATATTTGCTGCTCCTGCCCCGATAAGCGTTATTTTAACTTCACTCAGCTTCTTACCTACAAGTTTCAACGCGTTTAGAACACCTGCCAAAACCACCGTGGCCGTTCCCTGCTGATCATCATGCCAAACTGGAATGTTAAGCTCTTCTCTAGCCTTCTCTAATATGTAGAAGCATTTGGGTTTAGCTATATCTTCCAAGTTTATTCCGCCGAAGGTTGGCTCTATAAGTTTAAGAAACTTTATAATTTCATCAGGATCCTTAGTTTTAATGCAGAGTGGAAAGGCATCTACACCGCCCAGATACTTGAAGAGTAAAGCCTTACCTTCCATTACGGGCATTCCGGCTTCTGGACCTATATCTCCTAAACCTAGAACTCTAGTGCAGTCGCTCACCACTGCAACATAATTCCATCTACTAGTATATTCGAATGATAGGAGATCAGGATTCTCCTTCACCTTTCTACAGACAGCTGCAACTCCAGGAGTATACCAAATGGAGAAGTCGGCTAAAGATCTAACTGGACATCTTGGAATAACCTGCACTTTTCCCAAATAGAATTTATGCATTGGCGGAGCCATCTTAGAGGGTTTTTCAGCTTTCTTTAAAAGCTCATCTACAGTCATCTTCTTCATATAAACACCTTCAGAATATATCTCCATTATAGAAGTTTAAACTTTTCCCATAAAAGAGAAAGTATATTAGCATAGTGGAATTTAAGTAGACATCAATTAAGCCATGGGGAATGCGGATTGAAGATAGGGGCTATGAATAATCCATATAGGAAGATCATAGATGAAATAGAATTTATAGGTAGAAATGGATTTGACTATATAGATTTAACTGTTGAGAAACCTGAAGCACACCCCGAAAAGATAGAGGAAAATATTAGAGAGATTCTTGAAAAGATCGGAGAATACGGCTTAGAGATAATAGGTCATACACCATGGTACTTGGAGCTTGGACATCCATATGAAAATGTTAGAAGAGCATTTCTAAAAGAAGCCATAAAGATAATTGGAATATTGGGAAAAATGAATGTGAAGAAAACTACGATACATCCCATTCCAACAGCATTCGGAATATATAAAAGGAAAACTTATAGAGAGAAGACCATTAAATGGATGATTGAATCGCTGAAGAGAATTGTGGAATGTGCAGAAAGATATGGAATGATAATAGTTATAGAGAATATTGATGGAGGAAAAAATTTAACATTAAAGGAGTATGGAGAGATCGTTGAAGAGACGGGATGCTTCTTCAACTTGGATATTGGACATGCAAATCTAAATGTAAAGGAGAATGCAGCCTCAAAATTTATAGAATACTTCGGAAAGAGGGGATTGTTAAAGCATGTTCACATATCGGATAATTTTGGAGGAAGCATGAGGGGAGGATGGGATCTCCACCTACCTTTAGGTGCAGGGCGAATAGACTTCAAGGGGATAGTGGAAGAGTTGAAGAAGGTGGGATATGATGAAACGATAACCGTAGAGGTCTTCTCAAAGGATAGGGAATACCTGCTTATAAGCAGGAATAAATTGAGAAAAATTTGGAAAGAGATAAAAATTTAAGATTAACCGGTAAAGGAGAAATATCTTGTAGAGGTGTGGATGATGGAGGAAGATGAAGAGTTGAAAAGAATACTTGAAAAAATGGCGAGAAGAATCTATCAGAAGAAAGTTCAAAGTAGAGGTGGAAGAGTTGAGGAGAAAAGATTAGAAATAGCATTGAACATGCTAAACTTCGATGAAACAATAAATAGGAATCCCATAGTTATCGTGGATTTCTGGGCTGAATGGTGCATGCCATGCAAAATTTATGAGAGAACGTTTAGAAAGGTTGCTGAAAAATTCGGTGGAAAAGCCGTCTTTGCAAGGGTTAATGTAGATGAGAATCCTATGATTGCAGGCAGATACAACATATATGGCATACCCACCACGATAATATTTGTAAATGGAAGACCTGTAGAGAAATTGGTGGGAGCACAAACCGAAGCCAAATTAACCAGCGTTATAAAGAAATATCTACGATAACCATAAATCATCACTCAGCAATTTTATTATTAGGTGTGATCGATGAAGATGGAAGTAGTGGAATTAAAGATACCTGAAGGATGCAATATAATTTTGGGGCAATCCCATTTCATTAAAACAGTGGAGGATTTATATGAAGCCATGGTAAACTCCACTCCAAACGTTAAGTTCGGATTGGCCTTCTGCGAATCCTCAGGACCATGCCTAATAAGATTTGATGGAAACGATGAAGAGTTGAAGAAGATAGCTGTGAAGAATGCTGAAAAACTATCTGCAGGCCACTGCTTCATAATAGTTATGAGAAATGCTTATCCAATAAACGTTTTAGACCGAATAAAAACTACACCAGAAGTTGTCTCACTATTCTGTGCAACAGCAAATCCAGTTCAAGTGATAGTTGTTGAAACTGAGCAGGGAAGAGGAATTCTAGGCGTTATAGATGGAAGGAGAAGTAGAGGAGTGGAAGGAGAAGAGGAGGTTAAAGAGAGAGTTAAATTTCTGAGAAATATAGGATATAAGAAAGGTTAATTGAGAACATCCAGCACCTTCTTCAATTCAATATATGTTTCCCTTAAATGCTGCGAAATCACTTTCACATCGGATAAAACTGGCATGAAATTGGTGTCACCCCTCCACCTTGGAACCACATGGAAATGCAGATGCTCACATCCAGCTCCAGCATCTCTACCAATATTTAAACCTATATTAAAGCCGTCTGGACTATAAATAGATCTCAAAGCATCTATAGCCAAACAGATGAATTTGAAGATTTCAGATCGCTCCTCATCTTTCAAATCATTTGGAAATACTACATGTCTATATGGCGCTATCATTAAATGACCATTATTATAGGGGTAGCGGTTCAAAATAATAAAGCAATATTCACCTCTCTTCAAAATATAATATTCCTCATCTCTATTCAACTTCGGATATTTGCAGAGAAAACATTCAATCCCCTTTTCATGAGCAGTCCGCACATAGCTTAATCTCCACGGAGCCCAAAGCTGCTTCAAATCATCCACCAACTAAATAAAAGGGTGGAGGCTAATAAAATATTTGAGCTTAAAAGGGCTGAGTGGAATGGTGAAAGTTTCCCCTACACTTATAAATAGACATTTAAAGGAGGAAAAATTGAGGAGAGCCTATAGAATATTAGAGGAGGATGCGGAGATCCAGACGTTGCTGAAGATGAGCAATATAATGGCTGTAACGAGATTGAAGTATAATGATCACGGCCCCATCCACTCCAAAATTACGGCTGGAGCAGCATTGGAAATATTGGAAATAATAAGTGGCAGGAGAACGCCTTCAGCAATTATAGATCACGGATTCACCTATGAAGATTCAAAGATAATAACGTTGATGGGTGCATATTTACATGACATAGGAAACGCCGTGCACAGGGCAGATCACCATATACATGGATGCATACTCATGAATGGAAAACTAGATGAAATATTGAATGAAATATATGGAGAGGAGGAGAAGAGAATAAGGGTGAAATGTGAAATTTTACATTGCATATATTCCCATGACGAAAATGTACAATGTTTAAGTTTAGAGGCTGGAATAGTTAAGGTAGCTGATGGAACAGATATGGCTGAAGGAAGAGCGAGAATTCCATACGATCTTGGAAAACGAGATATACATTCAATCTCAGCATTAGCGATTAGAAGAGTTGAAATAGAGAGAGGACTGATTAAACCGATAAGAATTACTGTAACTATGGAGAATCCTGCAGGAATATTTCAAGTTCAAAATGTACTTCAAAAAAAGATAGCTACGTCAGGATTGGAGGATGAAATAGAAATAGTGACGATGGAAGTTGAAGAGTAAACTTTTCTATTAAAATTAGATTCTGCTAATATTGGATTCTTCCTCCAGCTTCAAGATCATCTAACGAATTGAACATAACTCTAAACCTTAAAATAGCTTTCCATCTTTCAGCCGCTCCAAAAGTTTAGAATTGAACAGGATGCAACCATATTTAAAACTTAAAATGTAATATTTGGATGGATACATAATCCAGCAATTTAGGTCTGATGAGAAGACTTTTAGATCCAACTCTCCAAAACAATATTTACATGAATATCAGGGAAATTAAAATAATTTCCGAATCGTTCAGCTCCAATATATCTATAATAATGATTATACGTTGATTATTTACCTTAAAACTCTCAATTATTCATGATAATTAACATTTTAGAAGCGAAATGTAAATCTCCATCTTCCAATTACCTGCAACATATGTAAAATTTCAAATAATACTGTACAAACAATAATTTATACATCTTCAAAGCAAAATAATATAAAAAAGGTGGAAGGGAATGTATGAAAAAATAAGAGTGATATTTGCAACCATCGAGAGATATATAAGATTGGATTTAAAGTATAAATTTCAATTTCTAATAGATTCGCTTATAATTGCAGGAAACTTTCTTGGATTTGGAATCATGGGATTCTATCTCCAAGCAAGGGGAAGCACCCTCCCCCCAGAATATACATTTGAAAAGTTCATGCTTGTCGGAACATATTTTTGGACTATGCTTACAAAGATTTATGATGATTGTACGAAGGTTTTAATGGAGGAGGCTAATAGAGGAACATTGACACTTCTAATAGAAAACAATGTAACTATACCGGTAATATTGATTGGAAGAGCTATAGCATCAACATTGAAATATGGGTTGATAGCATCCATATTTGGAATACCAGCATTATATTTGATAGATGCCTTAAAAATGAACTTTAAATATTTACCATTAGCACTTCTAAGCTTTACATGTTCATGGCTCTTCATCATAGGGCTTTCAGCCCTACTACTATCCATAATATTGATATTTAAAAGGGTGGGGATGCTCACAGTATCCATAATGGAGATTCTAATGTTCGCCATAGGATTCTACTTTCCCGTTGAATTATTGCCGAAAGAGATATGGCCCATTCTAGGTGCAATACCATTCACCATAGGATTACAATTCTTCAGAGATTTAATGATAATAGGGGAGCCGAGACCCATGATAAATGGAGTTTACAGTTCTATAAATATGGGTATAATGAAAATGTTTATTGGAAGCCTGGTTTTCAGCATGATAACATTCACTTTAATGTATATTATAATGAAGAAGGCGCAGAGATGGGGAACAATAGAACAGTATTGAGGTGGAATAATGGAAGCTATAATAGCTGAAAATGTAACGAAGAAATTTAAATCGAGCATACTGGGGAAAAAGATAACAGCACTTAAAAATGTTTCATTCCAACTTGACGAACATGAACATTTAGCAGTGATGGGGCCAAGTCCATCGGGAAAAACAACCCTACTTAAAACTATAGCTGGAATATACCTTCCAGATGAGGGAGATATAAGAGTTTATGGGAAAAGTGTGAGAAGAAAGACGGAAGAGGTAAGAAAAATAACATATTATATCACTCCCCAAATACAGTTAAACAAAAAGTTAACCGTGAAGGAAAATTTAAAATATTTCACAAAGGTTGCGGGCAGAGAGCTAACAGAAGAGATTATCCAACTATTAGAGACTGCTGAAATAAACGATGAAGTAATGGATAAAAGATTGGAAACCCTCTCAGAAACCCAAACCATAACTTTAAAGCTTGCAATAGGACTCATAAAGAAACCAAGAATACTTTTAATGGACAATATATTTAGCAGTTTGGAACCTAAAATAAAGGAGACATTTACAGAGACCATAGAGAAACTTAGAGAGGAAATAACGCTTATAATGGTGGATCAGGACATGGAAACCCTCAGCAAACTATGCAGAAAAACGTTAATATTGAATCATAGGGGGGAGATGATAATGATGGGATCTGTGGAGCAGCTTCTAAAAAACTATCCATATAAATATGATGTAGAAGTCACCTTGAAAAATTCAAGTATAAAAGAGAAAATAAGAAGACTTGGATATCCAACCCAGACAATAGGGGATTTAATGAGAATATACATTAAAAGTGAAAATGAAATCTTAGAGTTAACATCGAAACTTCTCAAAATGAAAGAACATATATTGAAATTCGAGATCTCTGGAATAGACATGGAGGATATATATTACTGGATTATAAACAAATAGAAAAGAATATAAATATCGGCTAAAACTCGAAGTGTGAAGGGAAAATTCAATTCTGGGGGATCATATATTTGACTAAAAAATGCACCCCAACATGTCCATATTTTAAATGTGCAAAAAGAGCATTAATAAAGAGAGGTAGAAAATATGGAAGAAACAGTAGAGGCATAATAGCACTATGCGCATGGGCAAACGATCTATGCCAAGGAGCCAAATGCACCTTCGCATACTGTCAGAAAAGAGCTCTACTACCAGATGGAACATGCGGACTCGAACAGAGAAAGAGAAGGGAAAAGATAAGAAGCATAGAGGAGGAAGCTGAAAAAGAGGAGTTAAAAGTGAAATTAAAGGGAAAAGCATTGAGAAAATTGAAGGATTGGGAGCTTAACTAAGATTTGATCTTGAAAATCCTCTGATAATAACCGGAATATAAGGCGGCAGCAGGATTATGGCCGGTAACCCTATCCTTAGCGATCAAAGTGACGACAGGAGCCTTAGAATACCTATAAAATAACGAGTCATGTCCAACACAAAGCCCTAAAACAACGTTCAAATCAGTCTTCAAAGCATTCAAAACCATAGCCTGACCGATAGGATTACAAATAGCTTCAAAAACACCTTTTCTAAGAGTATACTCCCTGGGAACACCAATATCCAACTTATTCAAAGAACCAACCTTACAGCAAACAGAATAAACTTTGAAACCAGCATTCTCAAAAGCCTGAGAAGCATAATAGGCTTCCCTTCTCAAACCAATACAGAAAGCAATCCCAATACATTTAACATTCAACCGCTTAGAATACTCAATTATCTCTTTAAGCCTAGGCCAACGCATATAACCTGCAGCCTCAATTATAGAAGCATTAACAGCAAGCCTCCTAGAAACTTCATTCTCCAAAAACTCCCTCTTCGACTCCTCCACAACATTTCCTAGAACTCTCATAGGACAGAAACTTGGAAGATGCTCAAAGTCACCCCTATAGCAAGCCATAACGGTACAATATGCACATCTACCAGTCTCCAAGGAACCGGTCAACAAAACCACCAAAAATAATTATAATAAAAAACTTAAAAAGTTTAAGATGAAATGAAAAGAATAGGAATAATAATACCATCATCAAACACCACAATGGAAACAGAATTCCAAAAATTAAAACCACCAAACATAACAATACACACAGCAAGAATAAGATTAAGAGAAGTAACTGTAAAAGCACTGGAAGAAATGGAGAAAGAAATGATATATGAAGCATGGAAACTTAAAGATGCAGATGTAAACCTAATAATCTATGGATGCACAACAGGAAGCCTAATAAAAGGAAAAGAGCATGGCATAAAGATAGAGGAAAAAATCTTAAAGGCTACAGGAATACCGGCAATAGCAACATCAAACGCAGTAATAAGAACATTAAAACAATTGAACATGAAAGAAATCATGGTTGCAACACCATACATAAAAGAATTAAATAAATTGGAAAGAAAATTCCTAGAAGAAAACGAAATAAAAGTAAAGAAAATAATAGGAATGAACATCAAAGACAACCTGAAAATAGGAAGAATAAAACCGGAAGAAACAATGAAATTCATAATGAAAAACCTAATTAAAGAAATAGATGGAATCTTCATAAGCTGCACAAACCTCAAAACAATAGAAATAATAGAAGAGTTGGAGAAACGAATAGGAAAACCAGTAATATCAAGCAATACAGCAACATTCCAAAACGCCATAAAAAGATTGATGAAAAGCAGAAATCATATGAAAAACGGAATCTGTTAAAGAAATAATTATACCACAGTAATAATGCTTTATTAAAACATTAAGATAAATAAGCAAGATTTAAGAATAAACCTTCACAAAAAGGATAAACCTTATATTTAAATGGAAAGCTAAGATTCTGTTAGGTGTCGTTTTCATGAGTAGGATAAACAAGAAAGGTATTTCACCAGTAATTGCAACAGTCATTATAGTCTCCGTTGCCATAGCAATAGCAGTTGCAGTAGCATTCTGGATGACAGGTATAACAGGATTATTCACAAGATATGAAAAGGTAGAAGTCACAAATGCATATGCAGATTGGAACTCATCCGGCAGATTCTGGGTGATAGTAATGCAACTACGTAATTCAGGCAGTGACGATGCAACAATAGATGAAATATTCATAAATGGAAGACCGCATAACTCAATAACAAACTTAACAGATAA
>Ga0180301_10000061_pt1 | contig 70108 bp, 73 predicted proteins | sample GuaBasSediGuay16_FD_121797 | JGI IMG/M metagenome (GOLD analysis project Ga0180301, IMG submission 121797) | Subseafloor sediment microbial communities from Guaymas Basin, Gulf of California, Mexico - Guay16, Core 4569-2, 12-15 cm | ecosystem: Environmental > Aquatic > Marine > Hydrothermal...
AGAGCTCAGCTAACATAGACTTTATAGTTAAACCAGAGCAACCTGGCTCCTATACTATAGAGTTCAGAGTGCTTAGCAAGAAATGCGGAGTGCGAATAGAAGATTCAAAAACAGTGAATGTTAATGTCGAAGTATTGAAGCCAGGTCCCTTTAAAGAAGGAGATATTACTCCGACCGAGGTCAGAGAAGGTGAAGAAACAACGTTCACAGTACTATTTGTTAACAAAGGAAGTGGCACGGCTAAAAATGTTGAAATAAGAGTTGTAGAAGCACAAGGTTTCGACATAATAAAGGGTTCAGATTCATCGCCAGATATCCCCTCGGGAGCCTATGGACATGCCCAAATAATACTAAAGCCGAGAGAAGGGGGACTTAAGCAAATAAAAGTTAAAGTAACTTACCGAGACGAGGTAGGCAAATACTATGAAGATACCTTATACTACCAAGTCAAAGTGCTTTCTTATTTAGGTGAAATCTCCGATATAAAACTGCCTAGTACTCTAGTAATACAGAAGGCGTATACTTTAACTGTAGAAGTGCATAATACTGGCGACTTAGACTGCACATATGAAGTGAGAGTATCATCGAATCTTCCCGCAGAAATAATGCCAAAGTCTCAGATAGTTTCAGTATCCAAGGGAAGTAGTGACATAGCGGAATTTACTATTAAGCCTGTGGAGAAAGGTACATTAGTGCTAAAAGTAGAGCTCTATATAAAACACTTGGGGAAAAAAGTAGATTCTAAGACAGTATCAGCCCTAGCTAAAGAAGTATCACTGAAACTACAGGAAGTATCTCAGAGCGAAATATATGTAAATGAAAAAGGATACATCAAAGTAACCCTAAGAAATACTGGAGACTTAGATGTAAACGCATTAATTAAAGTAACTATAGAAGGAAAAACATACGAGGAAACAAAGTATATACCAGCAGGAGAAACGATAGAAGTCTCGATTCCAGTAGTATGCTCCAAAGAGGGAGATATCCCTGTAGAAATACAAGTATTGGATAAAAACACGGGTCTTATCTTGTGCACGTCAACAGCAGCAATTCATGTAAAATCGAAACTAATCTACTGGATAGCAGGAATCACTGCAGTGGTAGCAATAGTAATAGTAATCTTAGCGCTAATGTACTATAAAAGGAAAAAGAGCACTACTTTACCTCTCCCTCCTCCTCCACCACCGAGTAGCTAATTATGTTTTTCTAAACTTTACTACCTAGTTTTTAACTTTTCTCAGCATATTTTGATACTACCACAAAAATCATATAGACTAAAACAAAATCGCTATGAATACTAGCACTTCAGATTTTTTATAAAGACTCATTCGATTTCTTTTTCTTTAAATCTCGTGTTCAATAATTTCCATAATTTTATAATTATTCTTAGGGAGACAATATATTTCAAGCTTATTGAAGTTTTCTACAGGCTATTCTCATATATTTTCCTGTAGTCATCCAAAGTCTTTTAGAAGAGCCTTCCTTTACCTGTTTAACAAATTTCTCCGCCCACTTCCAGTCTCTCTCGTATATATGGTAGCTATCTGCTATGTGAAGATAGTATCCTGGCTCTACTCCTATACTCTTCGCCACTAAGCGTTGCAGCTCTGTTAAAGCATACATGTTCATGAAGGCTGCTTTCATAGCATCATTGCTCCTCATATGTACGTGTAGAGCTAGTTTCTCATCGATTACCCTAAACCAAAGTCTCTGGACGCATGGCGGCGAATCCGCGTTAATGTCTTTCCAAGGCATCCACGTTATTGCTTGAGCTCTCCTAGAGTAAGGTGTTTTTGAAAGCTTCTCAACAACGTACTTTATTTGATCAATTACTGTGCCGTCAGGCGTAGTATAATTGAAGAGTCTTTCGTGATAAGTGTAGTGCCAGTCTTTTCCTACTCTCCAGTCATTTACTCCCTCTAAGACTTCGTCTACATACTCAAAGAGCTGCTTTAGTTTTCCTACGACAACTCCCTTTAAGTGTATTCGCGGCTCAGAGAAAGGTTTCTCTACTCTAATAGCTATTGGCAAATCTAAGCTATATTCACCGTACTCAGTGTAAATTTTTGAGCCCTTTTCCCAGACAGCTACAATACTTTTCTCCCAAGCTTCAGGCAGAAACTCGGCTTTAATGAGCTCCAAGCCCCCACTTAATCAACGGTTATTTTTAAGATAAGCTTGCTTAAAATCGAGTAGAAGTATTATGAGAATGATATCTAAGTATTGAGAAAAAGCTAATTGCTCAGTGAACAGAGTTATTTGACTTGGTCTGTAACGTCTCCTTTGAGCACTAGCCTGACTAAAGGAAACTTTCTAATTCTTTTTTCTCTTTTTACTTCAGAGATATCCCAGCCTTCAAGAAAATCGTAGAGTATTCTGCCTTGAGTATGTCGAGGAGGCAGTATTCCGAGCAAATACGATACAGTGGGAGCTACGTCTACTAGCTGGGCGGGCCCGAGGAAATCTACTGGGCGCTCGTAGCCTTCCTTTACTCCAGGACCAGCTATTATCAAGACTCCGTAGTTAGACGAATATTCAGTTTCAGCAGTAGGTATTTGCGGGCCGTGATTTGCTCCGCCAACTGTAATAGAGCCGTCCCATACTGAGTCAGCGCCCCAAGTAAAGCCCTGCGAGTACACGAAAACTACGTCGCCTACGTGAGGCCCCCATAAGCCTACTAGTGGAGCATCTTCTCTTTTCAGCACTAGAGCTACAGCGTACTCGCCATCCTGGTCACGGCACTCTCGCAGAGCCTCAATAACTTTCCTCCGGACTTCCTCGTATTCTTCATCTTCCACAACGCCGTCCCTGTATCTACTCTTGAGATTCACGTAGACATTAGTTAAGTCTACGAAGACTTTGCTCTTAGACCAGTCTGGGACAAGCTTGCCGTTTTCTTTTTTAAGGTAGACAAGACCCTTTTCTGCTAACGCTTTAAGAATAGAGTACTTTTTCCTATTAGGTGAATTACCGTGATCTGACACAACTACGATGTATGTTCTATCGTCAAGCAAGTCGAGGAAACCACCCACTAATTTATCTGCAAGCCTGTATCCTGTTTCAAGAAGTCTCCACGCTTCCTCTGCTTTCGCGGGATCATATTTTCCTCCATAGGGGTCAGCTAGCCCTAAAACCTGGTGCTGAAGAGTATCGAGAAGGTGCCAGTGTAGGAAATATAGTGAAGCATTGTATTTCTCTATGAGGTACTTGGAGGCATTGACAATCCAGTTTATTTGATACTCTATTTCCTCTACCCAAGTCTTTTCATCTATTAGTCCTGAGAAAAACACATGTGTCGCTACTTCATTAATATATGGTCCGAATTTCTCGACGAGTTCTTCGGCTAATTCAGGCGGATACGTGAAGCCGCGGACAGGATATACTTGAGACCTATAGAGCCTTACTCTCGAAGCATCCTCTGATAGCTCTACAAGCTTAAACCTAATAGTCCCTACTTTCTCGCCGTCATCGAGAACAAATTTTTCCTTAATCCAAGGCGACCACTCGCCAGGCTTTAACTCAAATAATTTGTCTTTATAGTCTTTGCTCCTCGATACAACACACCTATCGTATTTTCCCTTTTCACCTAGTACTAGCAAATAGTATCTTACTGGCTCGCCAGGCCAATTAAGCAGTATTTCCAGCTCTGCTTCAAGAGGCTCAGGACTGCTTTCAGGTAGATGCTTCCAGTCCTTCGCTCTAGTTAACTCAATTGGCATCAGGTAGCGCGGAGCACGCGTCCCCGGGAGTTCTAGAGGTGGTTCAGGAGGATAATTTGTGTAGACGGCTGCTGAAGCTAATTCAAAATAGTATGCTATTGGCGTATAAAACCAGTCTACGTAAATAACGTTTGGGCAAGTAGTAGGATATCCTATAAAGTTAAATAAGATACTAGTTAAACCTTGCCTAGAAGCAGCTTCCCACAAGTACTCTGCTTTACACAAGTAGGAAGACATAGCTTCCCTTCCATATTTCTCTGTAACAGGTTCTCCTGGGTCATGACGGCCCCACACAGCTATACCGTGTGTTCCAGGCCAGGCACCAGTAGCAATAGTAGTCCAATTCTCGGGAGTCTGAGCAGGTATAGCTGGTAAAGCCTTCGAGAAAGAACCACGTTCTAAAAGTTTCTTAAAATTAGGGCAAACCCCCTTCTCGGCAAACAATTTAATTAATTTAGGTGAAGCTGCATCGAGACCGAGTATAATAGCCCTTTTACTCACATAGAATAATGTTTTCAGAGTATAAAAGAATAAACTATTTTTCTTTCACTGAACAGGCTTTTCTTGAGTAGCTGGTGCAGGAGGGACAGGTTGAGGAGGCGCTTGAGCGAAAAGTCTGCGGCGTTTTCCGTGTCTATGTCGATGCCTCCATCTCCACCGCCACCTTAATCTTCTAAGCCACCTGAACATCAAGAGTATATTATGAGCATATGCTAATAAATTTTCCCTAAGCATGATGCAAAAGAATATATCCTATGTACTACGTAGTACATATAGCTATGGCTTTCTTAGTGAAAATTACTCGCAAATACCAGATAACAATACCGAAGGAGATTAGAGAGAAACTAAATCTGAGAGTAGGGGATCTTCTGAAAGTAGAGCTAGAAGACGACAAAATAGTACTGAGACCTTTAATTAAACGCGAAAAAGATCCTCTAGAAGAAATGCTCAATTTAGTAAAAGAGCCCCTAGATATCGATGCAGTTAAACTAGTAGAGGAGTCATGGAATGAAGATTAAAGCATATATTGATACGAATATTTTCATATACGCCATAGTAAAGCACCCGCTCTTAGGCGAAACCTGCACCAGAATACTCAGAGACATGAAAAACAAAGTCTACGAAGCCTACGGATCCCACCTAGTAGCAATAGAACTCATGGGAGCTCTCTCAAAAATAAATCCCTCTTCAGCTAAAAGAGCTCTAAAACTCTACTTAGCTTTAGACTTAACTATCGTTCCTTTAACAGAAGAAGTTCTCACTTTAGCAGCAACAATAAATGAAGTAGTTAATATAAAATACGATGCAGTTCATGCAGCAATAACAATGTTGAACAATATACCAGTAGTAATAACAAATGATAGAGACGACTGGCTTAAACTAGCCGAGAACTTCGATAAAGTATTATCTAAAGTATCTGAAGAAGGGTACAGAGTGAGTTTAAAAGATATAAAAATTGTTACTCCAAACCTTTACTTAATGTGGCTTTCAAAAACTCTATAGCTAACTAGTTGCTGAAGAACTGTCTAGTACTTTTAAGCGGTCAAAGAATCTGAATCATTTTTGATTCAAGAATAATTAAAGTAAAGGAAGTTGAAGAAAAGATTTTTCTGCTTATATTCATATTTTCAGTAATTTTCATTAGGCTTTACTCTTAATCAATAAATATATATTTTAAGGTCGAAAAGCAGTATCTCTAGTAATCGCAATAATCTTAATCTTAGTGATCACTATAGCTGTAGCACTAATTTTCTACTTATGGATAGTAGGATATATTAGTTCAACAAAAGACCTTATCAGGGCTACGGCTTAATTAAAATAGAGGGAATAGAGTACAAAGGAGAGTCTGACGGCTACTGCATTTACTACCTTTGGATAAGGCACATTGGCGAGTATAAAATCAATGTCACAGAAGTCTATTTCATAGATCCTACTACTGGCACAGTAGTATATAGGACTCAGTGGACTAGAACATGGACAATAGAGCCATATACAGTCTACTACCTGTGGATAAGTATACTCAAAGGAGCTATAGAAAGAGGAAATAAATACGTGATAAAAGTTATAGCTTATGGACCTAGAGAACTCGGTATAACCGAGGCAGCTGTCCGCAAGCGTATTAAAAAACTTGAAGAAAAGAAAGTTATCTTAGGCTACAGAGCTATTGTCGACTACAAGAAACTAAACATGGTTTGCTCATACACAGGCGTAGACGTTGAGCCCGAAGCTCTAATAAAAAACACGATAAAAGAGCTTAAGAAAATCAAGGAAATAGTTTCACTTTACTTAACCACAGGAGACCACAATATATTAGCAGAGATAATCTGTAGAAACATAAGTGAACTCGATGAAATACATAATAAAATAGCTAGTCTGCTTGGCATTAAAAGAATATGTCCTGCAATAGTAACCGAGATAATTGAGCTAAAAGACTTAGAACTATAGTCTAAGAACCACTTTTCTTTAAAACAATAACGGCTATTTCCGGTGGAGCAAAAAACCTAATAGGTAGAATACTCGTCCCCAATCCTCTATTAACGTACATGTATGTCCCATTGACTAAGAAAAGTCCATGCACATACTTTTTATAGCGAGCTGGCAGAGGCACGAAAAGAGGATCTACAAATGGCACTACTACTTGTCCTCCATGAGTATGTCCAGCCAACACTAAATCCACTTTACCAGTAGCTTCTCCTATAATCTGAGGAGAATGTGCTAATAGTATCTTAGTAGAGTTCTGTGGAATATTTTCGAGAGCTTTAGATAAGTTACTTCGACGAGTATAAGGGTCGTCTACTCCTACAACATACAGTGAACTTTTACCTCTACTTACTACAGCATAATTGTTTACTAAGACAACAACATTTTCAAGGGAACAGAGTTTGTGCAAAAGAATTTTCGAAGCTCCACTAGAATAATCCCAGTTACCTAAAACAATAAAAACTTTAGCTATTGAGGCAAGCTTTTTAATAAAATCTACAGCTTCTTCAACACTATGCTTACTAGATACAATATCTCCTGTAAAAACAATAAGATCAGGTTTTATTTCCTTAACTTTACTTAATACAAGGTCGTCTCTTAGTTTTAAATGAAATTCTCCAAAGTGAGTATCAGATAAGTGAACTATTCTATATCCATTAAAGTCTCCAGGAAGATTCTTTAGCTTTACTTCAACTGCGACGACAATTATAGCGAAATTAGGTTCTACTATAAGTGAGTAAAAAGCAAAAAGAATTATAAGTAAGAGCAATAGCACTTTTGTTCTTTTCATAACCAGCATTAGCTCGCAGACAAAAATATGTTTAACTTACTTGAAAGCTTTTTTAGTACTTCGAAATACTACAGTGTGTCTACTAGACTTTATCCAAAATTCGCTATAGCGGCTGTGGGCGCAGTTGTATTAAAAAACGGCAGAATTCTCTTAATTAAAAGAGGTAAAGAACCTGGAAAAGGCTTATGGAGCATACCGGGAGGAGCAGTACAGGCAGGTGAAAGACTAGAGGAAGCTGTTTTAAGGGAACTTTACGAAGAAACAGGGCTCACAGGTAAAGTAGGTGAACTTATTCACATAGAGGAAGCAATAATAAGAGAAGACAGTAAAGTAAAGTAACATTACGTTATACTATACTACACAGTAGCAAATATTAGCGGGTACCTTAGAGCATCAGGCGACGTTACTGAAGTGAGGTGGTTCAGCTTAACTGAAGCAGAGTCCTTGAAAAATATTACTCCAGGTACGAAAAAAGTATTAAGTAAAGTAAAGTGCTTTAAAAACTAAGCATACTTTAGTAAATTTTATGCTAAAAGTAGAGCAAACAATCGTATTCTTTAATTAGACTTAAGGTAAAGTACACTAACTTTCAATCCTAAAAGAATATATACTAGCAGATAATAATGCTAACAGGTGTAAGTTATGGCAGTCCAACCTCCACCACCTCCACCACCACCGAGTCCAAGCAGTGGAGCATCCAGCGAAAGCAGAGTATTCGGGCTAATAGCATGGTTACTCGGAATAATAGGAGCAATTATTGCTTTAGTACTCAAGCCTAACGATAGATTTGTTAAATTCCATGCCATGCAGAGTCTAGTATTCTCAATAGGCTTAATCATACTGTACATTATCTTCATAGCTTTAGCACATATTCCCTACATAGGCTTAATTTTCGCTATTCTAACACCTCTTATAGGGCTATTAGGGCTCATTGTCGCGATCATAGGAGCAATTAAAGCATATCAAGGAGAGTGGTTCAGACTACCAATAGTATACGATATAGCGACAAAACTAGGTATTTAAGCAATATTTACTATTTAAAATATTTTTTAAAACTATTACTATCTCCTAAAATCAGTTTAAAGGGAATTAAATTATATAAAAATGCTAGCCTAAATAATCAATAGCAGATCCAATAAATATCTAATGCTCAATATATTTAAAAGTATAGTTAGCTTCACATAAGCGCGAGAGGTCTCTACTTCATGAATGCATATAAGAGCTTAAATATTCATTCATGGATGCTTGCTATTGAGTTAAGAAATATCGTCAAAAAGTATGGCAAGACAGTTGCTCTTAAAGGATCATATCTTCAAATAAAGTGCGGTGAGATATATGGTCTGCTAGGATTTAATGGAGCTGGCAAAACAATTACTCTAAAGATTCTTGCAGGGCTCCTTACACCTGATGAGGGAGAAGCCTATGTTATGGGCTACAATGTACAGTAATTATCCTAATAGGGCCTCCAATAAAAGGAAATTCCGGATACCAAGTGCTTGTAGATGTCAGAAGACTTTCTTATATTGAAGAAGTTCACATTTTTCGACAGAGATATGCTTAAAAATGCACTTATTAATTACAATGACAGGTGAAAAATATTATGTTTAAAGTTATAAGTAATCGCATTATTGCGCCTGGAGTTAGAAGAATGGAGATCCTCGCGCCAAAAATAGCAAAAAAGGCTAGAGCAGGACAATTTGTAGTAATTCGAGTCGATGAAAAAGGCGAGAGGATACCCTTAACTCTAGTAGATTGGGACCCGGAAAAAGGGAGTATAACGCTAGTATTTCAGGAAGTTGGGGTAACAACTAAGAAGCTAGGAAGAATAAGGGAAGGAGAGTATATTCTAGATGTGACAGGACCTTTAGGAAATCCTACTGAGATTAAAAAGTACGGAGTAGTTGTAGGTGTAGGAGGAGGAGTTGGGAATGCTTGTCTACTTCCGGTAATGAAGGAGTTTAAAAGAGCTGGAAATTATATAGTCTCTATGATAGGAGCTAGAACAAGTGAATTAATAATCTTGGAGGATGAATTGAAGGAGGTAAGTGATGAAATATACATAGCTACAGATGATGGTAGTAGAGGGTACAAAGGTTTTGTCACCGATCTCCTAAAGAAATATTTGGAAGAAAAAGTTCCTGATCTCGTATATGCTGTTGGTCCTACGATAATGTTGAAAGTGGTCTCAAGTATTACTAGACCATATAATGTAAAGACTATAGTGAGTTTAAACCCTATAATGGTTGATGGTACAGGGATGTGTGGAGCATGTAGAGTAATTGTAAACGGTAAACTAAGGTTCGCCTGCATAGATGGCCCTGAGTTTGATGGCCATAAAGTAGACTTTGACTCATTAATTAATAGAATAAAAATGTATAAGAGGGAGGAAGAATTAGCTCTCTCGCTCTTCGAGAAGAGGGGGAATAAGGATTATGGTATCTAAGAGAGCAATACCTATGAGAAAGCTCAGTATGGATAAAAGACTGACTACATTTGAAGAAGTAGCACTTGGCTATACAGAGGAAGAGGCGCTTGAGGAGGCTAAGAGGTGTTTAAAATGTAAACTAATGCCCTGTAGTAAATCATGTCCACTAAACATAGAGATTCCCAAGTTTGTGAAATGTATAGAAAGGCGCGAGTATGAGAAAGGACTAAATATAATATTGAGGGCAAATCCATTTCCAGCTATAACTGGCAGAGTATGTCCCCAAGAAGTATTATGCCAAAAAGAATGCACTCTACGTAAGCTGGGAGATCCTCTAGCGATAGGTCGACTTGAAAGGTTCCTAGGTGACTATCAGATAGAGAACAATATTATGAATCTGGATGTTCCAGAGAAGGTAAGAGGTAGTATAGCTGTGGTAGGTTCAGGTCCAGCTGGATTAATGGGAGCTGTAGAGCTCAGGAAATTGGGCTATGAGGTGACTATATTTGAGGCATTACATGAAGTTGGAGGGGTCATGGTTTATGGAATACCAGAGTTTCGACTTCCGAGAAGAGTGCTGTGGTTCTATGTAGACTATGTTAAGAAACTAGGGGTAAGAATAGAGGTGGATGTCGTGGTAGGAAGAACTTATACCATAGATGAGCTTTTGAAAGAATATGATGCTGTATTACTAGCCACGGGTGCAGGGACTCCTAAGTTCTTAGGTATTCCTGGAGAGGAGTTAAATGGTGTATACTCAGCTAATGAATTTCTCATAAGAATAAATTTAATGAAAGCTTACAGGTTTCCGGAGTATGACACCCCTATAAAACTTGGAAAGAAGGTCGCGGTCATAGGTGGTGGTAATACAGCAATGGACGTATCAAGAATAGCTCTTAGACTAGGTGCTGAGGAAGTCATAGTACTGTATAGGAGAACAGAGGCAGAAATGCCGGCTAGAAGAGAGGAAATCGAAAATGCAAAAGAGGAGGGAGTAAAATTCATGTTCTTAACACAACCCGTAGCATTAATAGGTGATGAAAAGGGCTGGGTCAAAAAGATACGGTGTATTAGAATGAGATTAGGAGAGCCTGATGCTAGTGGTAGACGTAGACCTATTCCTATACCAGGTTCAGAGTTTGAAATAGAGGTAGATAATGTTATCATAGCTATAGGAGCTGAGGTAAATAAACTCATACAGAGGACGGCTCCTAACCTAAAGGTTGATAAAAAGGGCCATGTAATTGTAGACAAGTACGGTAGAACCTCCATAGAAAGAGTATATGCTGCTGGAGATGTAGTCACAGGAGCTGCTACTGTTATAGAAGCATTAGCTGCTGCTAAGACAGTTGCGCATACAATACATAGAGACTTAAGTAAGTAGTTAGAAAGAGAGTGTCCAGTTGACCTGCTTACTACATGTTTTGTTCATAAGCTAGAGACAGCGAATCCACAAAACTTTAACTAGATCTCCTAAATAATCTCAAAAGAGAATTATTGTATGAAATTAAAAGTTCTAGACAATTAAACTATACTAGACAAGTCTAGTACATATATTTGTCTACTATTTTCATGTGTAGAATCTATACAGACATATTTGCCGTCTCTGCTCCAACGTGGATGTAGATCACACCTTATTTCTCCCTTTAATTTCGGCATTGAATAAAATCTTCCGATTAAGAAAGCTTCACTGGTCTCAGTGTTATAGATGATGAGATTTCTGTAGCCTTCACTGTCGGGGTAGGTGTCTGTTAGAATCCATTTTCTATTGGGAGAATAGCTGCAATGTCCATTAGTAGTCAAGACGTCTTCTCCAACCGGAATAGCATTTCCGCTAGACTCGTCTATTAGGAAAAAGTGTTTGCCTTTTCCAGGAATCTTACACCAAGCTAAAATATACTTGTCGTCTCTCCAGTCGAAATGAGATACTACTCCACTATCGATTAAAAGATGTAGATCAGTGCCATCTCTATCAGCAGTAAACATACGGGTTAGAAACCTACCGCCTGACCGCGCCCATCTGTGAAGAAAAGCGAATCTATTGCCTCTAGTATTAAATAGGAGGTGGTTAACCCAATGTTTTGCTCCTTCAAATGAAGGCTGAGGAGCTATCTGCGCTAGCTCTTGAAGAGAAATTATAAGCTCATAGCTTCTACTTTCTATGTCTATTAAGTAGATTCCATCTTTACTAGGTGCTTTCTCACTGTACCAAGGATCTTTTACACCACAGTAGCCGTAACCTGGGCGAGTATCATTGAGTCTTGCGAAATTTAAAGATAAAGCATATTTTCCATCAGGGCTTAGAGCATATATTGGCATAGGTAATGACCAGCGCTCACCACTATTAATGTTCAAAATAACTGAAATAAAGCGACCTCCCTCCTTATCATTATAAATTATTGTCGTGTTCTCTTTTCTAGGAAACCATTGAAGCATACAGCCTTGCTGCCAGTTCCAGGCACTAGTCTGCGACAATCTTTTTATTGAAAAATCGTGGGCGTAGTTTATAAGACATATATTGGCTTTATCCTGTGGTAGCGGCGGTCTATCCATGAAATCGGTCTCTAAACAAAGCAACCACTTACCATTCTTACTCCACGGACACTTATCATAGTAGCCGAAGAAATGGTATAAAGGAGGAGAAGTTACGCGGAAAACTCTAACTTGATTTCTCAAATCCTCAAGCTGATTCATTTTCATACATTTAATAAATTAAGTTACTAGTTTTAAGCACTATCTCTCTGCTCCAAGCTCTAATTTACAATATTTTTGAAAGCCATAAAAGAGAATAAACCTATGTATTAAACTATCGCTAAATATAGAATTTTATCAAAATTTTAGTAGGCTGAAAAATAAATTGCTATGAAAGTTTAGATACATAAATATTTGTACTTTATTTAGGTTATTCTTCAATGAATTTATTTAATCTATGCTTGTAGACATATGCGCCGGCAACGTAAATGGTTATAGTTGTTAGAGTTAAGTAGAGTGTTTGTAGTGCTAGTGCTTCGACAGGCTTATCGAATACAGCTATTTGTCTTACTACATCAAGTCCGACTGTTACTGGAAATATGTCTGCAATAATTCTCATGTAGCTCGGTAGAATCCATTTCGGTACAATAATTCCAGCTAAGAACATTAGCGGGAAGGTGACCATAGAGGCTAGCACGTTTGCAGACTTGACTGTTTTTGCTCCCAGCGATAGTATCAGACTTATTCCAATAGTCATTAGAGCTACTAGCAGCATTATATAGACTAGTAGCCAGTGAGACAGGTTAAGTGGATTCCAGTAGATTTTGCCTCCTAGTACTAGTGTTCCGAAAGCAGTGTAAGTTACTGTCGAAATGAGTTCGCTGAATAGTACTGCTAAAGTACCTCCTATTAACAGATCCCACGGGGAAATAGGGGCCGCTAAAAGTCTCTTAAGAGTTTTCTTCTCTCTCCTCTACTACAATAACTATTCCCCCTATTATGCCTATGAAGAGGTACTCTACTCCAATCATACCTATAGTATACCATCCGATAATACCTGCTCTCGTCGCAACACTCCTAGGACTTACTTCACTAAATTCTGCTTCGAGAGGCACGCAAGCCCTTTAATAAACTCTTTTATCAAAGGCAGAATGTAGCTAGACATGTTTTCAGCAAACCGATTAATTATGACGGCTGTTTTGTTGTAGAATATTTGTGCTCTCATGAGCGCTAAGTGTTTGCCAAATTCTACTATGAAGCTTGAAAGCATTGCCTCGATTATTTGTTTCTTCTGTATGTCGGCCGCTGAGACATATATTTTGGCTCTTGTAGTAAAGCCGTAAGTCATGTTCTGGGAGAAGCCTTCGGGAAAAACTATTACTGTATCTAGTTCGCCCGCCTTTAGCTTATTTAAAGCATTTTCAGTTGAGTTAAGCACTTTTACTTCGAAGACTTTAGTGCCGTTTACTTCTATTTTACCCATAACGTCGACTACGAGAGTAGCGTTTAGTGGATACTTGTTTATACCAGTGTCTTCGTAGACTACTCCTACTTTGAGAGTAAGCAGCTTACTGCCTCCTCCAGCCCAGAGCGCAGACATTAGCGCCAACCAGAATACTGGGAAAATTATTGTCCAGAATACTGCTGCAGGATCTCTCATCCAATCTAGCACTCCCTTCTTAGCTATACTTAAAATAGCCCACAACTTCATTCTAATCCCCTTCTAGTAAGCTTAACGAAAAACATCTTCAAGCGTAGGCTCACGAACATCTATTCTAGCTATTTTTCCTCCATTCTCAATAACCAAGGATACTAATTGAGGAAGAGCAGTATCAGGATCCTTAGTATAGAGAACAGCTTTTTCATTCTTCAAAATATACTTTTCGATAACACTGACTCTGCTGAACACTTTGTCCGGGTTTTCTGGGAGCTTAGAGAACTCTAATTCTATTGCAGCGAGAGGCCCTACCATTTTCTTCAAGGCTTCAGGAGTATCAAGCGCCACTACTTGTCCTTCATTCATTACAGCTACTCTATCAGAAAGCTCATCTGCTTCTTCCATATAGTGAGTAGCCAAAATAATTGTTTTGCTTTCTTCTTTGAGTCTCTTAATAGTATCCCATACACTTCTCCTAATATTAGGGTCTAGTCCCACAGTAGGCTCGTCTAAAAGCAGCAATTCAGGGTCATTGATTAGTGCTACAGCTAAATTCAGTCTCCTTTTCATACCTCCCGAAAGTCTTTTAGCAAGAGTCTTCTCTACTTCGCTTAAACCTAAGTACTCTAGTATTCTCTTAGCTCTTTCTTCGCCTCACTACCGGGAATATTGTAGAGACCGGCATAAAACATCATATTCTCCATTACAGTTAGGTTATTATAGAGAACGGTTTCCTGAGGGCAATAACCTATCTTCAACGATACCCTTTCTCTATTCTTCGAAACACCGTAGCCGAGGACTTCTACTTTACCGCTAGTAGGCTTAATTACTCCCGCAATAATATTCATTAAAATACTCTTACTAGCACCATTAGGCCCTAAAAGCCCCAGCATCTCACCCTCATAAACCTCTAGTGAAACCCCCTTAAGCGCTTTGACTCCATTGTATTCTTTAATCAAGTCAACTACTCTAACAACAGGTTTCATCAATAAATACATACTAATACATAAGTAGATATAAAGTCATGTAGCTCGGAAACTCAAAGCATATTAAAACTAATTTAACATAAATTAATATTTGTTAAAAATTAAATATAGCTATGATTTAGTTTCATATTTGAAGAACTTTATTTCTTCTAGGCGAAAAAACATAAATTTCTTTTACACGATATTTTTCCATCAACTTAGGCCAGGCTTTAAGAATCTTCTTCCAGTCATCAAGGTCTTCAGTAACCACTACCTCTAATTCATTTTGAGCTACAAGAGCTGCATGAAGAGCATCATATGTAGTTTTTGAAAACTCCGCTATTATCTTGGCATACTCCAGAGTCTTCCTATCTACTTCAAGAATAATTAACGGGAAATCTAAGTAAGATAAAGCTGCATCATAAGCTGCATCAACATTTATTTCTGAAAGAGCGCCAAATAGCTCAAATAATACCAGTATAGAGCCATATCCTTCAAATTTTCTCGAAATAAGAAGATCGAGTACTTCATAACACTTGCCATAGTATTTAGGATGATTTAAAGCTACATAAATGTATATATTAGTATCGATATATACCCGTTTTCCTTCTAAGGCTTTCTTCAACAAGCTTCACCGCATCTATTTCCTTCGGACCACCTAAATATTTACTAGCAATACTAGATAGTCTAGCTAAGGCTTCGCGTCCCTTAATAGGTTCAAGCACTATTTTCCCTTCTTCTATACGAATAAGGAGCCTATCTCCCACTTTTATTTTCAGTTTTTCTCTAATCTCTTTAGGAATAGTCACCTGATATTTTCTAGTAACAAGTACTTCCGAAACCATTATCAGTAGTACTACCGTACTACAGTATATTAATTTTACCCAATATTACTAGGCACTATCAAGTTATTTTATTATTCAATGTATTTTACATGAGAGGCAGCGGAATCTTTATGCCAGAGGAACGAATATGCAGCAAGTACATATTTTAAATAAATTAAGTATTTCAGCTAGCTTTTAGTTTTTAATATAAATAATTATTAATAATGTAAATAGTATTAGCTATTTAGAGCATTTTACATAAGTACTTCTTTTCTTAAAATATAGTCTAGTCCCTTTAGGTACATTAGGATCCCTACTATAAGTAAGAGTATTGCCTCAACTAGAAGAATAGTAAATGACGCAAACTGACTCGTTAGAGAAATTCCTCCAAGTAAACACTTTCCCATAATATCTAACGTATACGTCTGAGGTAGTAAAATAGGAAGTTTCTGCGAATTGGAGCACATGATTCTAAATAAATAAACATGTATTTTGATTGCTATATTGTTCTAAATCATATTAAGGCGCAAAAGCTTCTGTTTAAATAGTTAAATACTAGATTATAGTTAGCTTTATTTGAGTCTATAAAATCCATGGATTATGCCCTTAGATGTGAGACTGGCTTCTCTTGATGACGTAAAAGGGATTACTGAGGTTCATTGCTCTGATGTAAAAATGTGGAAGAAGCGTGTTGGTGATAAGTGGGTTCCGGCAAGCTATGAGAGGCTCTCTATTGAAGAGAGATTTATGCATGGTGGACCATGGATGAGTGTAGAGACTTGTGCTATTCATTTAAATTACCTTCTTTTAGCTGGGCAGTATCCTTTGGTAGCGGTACTTGACGGTAAAGTTGTCGGTGAGCTCGAGTTGTATATTGGTGAAGAGAAGGGAGTGCTAGGTAAAACGGCTTTTATCGACATATTGCTGGTTCACAGTAATTTTAGACGAAGGGGGATAGGAAGAAGGCTTGTTCAGAAAGCTGAGGAAATAGCTATTGAGAATAACTGTGATACGCTTAGTGTCTGGCCTGAGGAACAGGCTATACCTTTTTATAGTAAGTGTGGAATTGCTGTAAAAGCATATGAGCCCGTGGAAATAGCTATTAAACTAAATAATCTATTATTAAAAGATTTAACGCGAGTTGATATTGTTGCTAGTGAAGCTAAGTACAGTGAGCTGGAGGAAATGCACTTTATTTCTCCTAGAATATATTCAAGTAAAGTTGCTTGGCTTAAATCTAAGTGGACTATTGCTATTAAAGAGTGGTACGGGAAAACAATTAAGGGATGGATTCATGACGCGAAGGCATATTTTGTTTTAAGAGAAAAGATAAAGGATTCTGCTGTGCTTTTTATGTGGATTAAGAGCCTTAAAGACCTTAGTGAAGTCTTAAAAAATATTTTATGTTTAGCGAAAAGAGAGAATATAGATGAAGTAACTATGATTATTGATCAAGAGTTATTAAAGAGATTAGAGAAGGAAATAGTGTTTGACCTTAAAAACAGGTACATAGTCTTGTATAAAAATCTTAAATAATTACTAAGAGCATAACTTGAGTACCTTAAGTCGACTATTTGTGTAAAACATAGTATTTATTGATTGATATGTAGTGAGTAAAAGACTTAAGTATACTTTGTATTGAAGTGTAATTATGAGAATGATAACTACGTCAGTTAGATTACCTAAAGAGGTAGTTGATGAAATTGGAAGATTAAGTAAAGAGGAGGGAGTAGGCAAAGGAGCATTTATCGTAAACTTATAGTAGAGTTGCTAAAAGAATATAAAATTAAAAAAGCTTTAGAGTTATATATAGAGAAGGTAAAGTTTCGCTATGGAAAGCAGCTGAAATTGCGGGAATAACATATGGAGAGGCTTTAGAAGAGTTAAGGAAAAGAAATATCCCGTTTAAATACGATTTAGAAGACCTTGAAGTTGACGTAAACTGGGCTACAAAATGACAGCAGTTAGTAACGCAGGTCAATTAATTCATTTAGCTAAAATCGGAAGACTGAACTTGCTTAAAGAAATTTTCAGTGAAATAATTATACCGAGAACAGTTAAAATAGAAGTAATTGATAGAGGTAAAGAAAAAGGAGAACCCGATGCATTGTTACTCAATGATATCGACTGGATTAAGGTCGTAGATGATCCAGTTAACGTAGATCAATTAGCTAAAAGAGTGGGAATACACCGTGGAGAATTATGCGCAATTCTTCTCGCTAAAACATTGAGTGTTCCAGTGCTACTAGATGACACGGATGCGAGAAAATTTGCTTTAGCTTTAGGCTTAGAAGTGGTAGGCTCAATAGGTATAATCATTAAGGCTACTAAATTAGGATTAATTTCAAAAGAAGAAGGATTAAGAGATTTACAGAGGCTCGCAGAAGTGATGTGGCTAGGTATCGATGTGTATGAGAAAGCGAGAAAAGTTATAGAAAGCTTGTAAATTACTTGAATTTCTAGCTTGTTTTACTTTGATAGAAATACAATCTAGGCATTTTTCTCAATACTATGTGCGCGAAGAACCCTCCTAGGACACAGGATACTAAGTAGCCGTTCATTAGGATTAGTAGTGAAGCGTAGAATACTGGTGTAAAGTAGAGGCTGAGTGGCGTGAAGAAGAGGTACGGTAGGTAGCTGAGTAGTCCTCCGAGAAAACTAGCAGCTAGTGCTTCGCCTAGACTTATTTTCTCGGATTTAAGTAAAGCTAGCTCTACGCCTATTCTCAGTAAAATATCTTTGGGTACGCGGATTATTGGAGGTTTTCTCTATTATCAGTTATTTTAGATAAATTCGCTTATGGTGATTAAATAAGAGCTATCCATTGAGCTCAATAGCATTGTAGTAGAGGAGGCTGTTGTTCGAGTAAATGCTACTATTCGCTGCCAGAATGGACTGATCACTGGAGCATACTATGTCATTAACTCAAGTGAGCCGAGAAATATTCCTGCCCGAGACGGCGCATATGACTTCTCCGTAGAAGTAATGGTAGTCGAAATAAACGCATCTAGCTTTAACGAGGGCTACTATATCTTAAGAATAAGGGGGGTGCAGTGAGTCTGCTTACACAAAGTGGTTAAACATTACTTTAAGAGTAAGAACACTTGTTCCAAGATATCATATTATAGCTTTAACGCTTAAACCCTACGGTGTTTTCAAGGCATCAGATCTGGCTAAAGCAATAGGACCTTCTCTTTCAGCAATATGGAGGTGGAACTATGAGAAACAGAAATTTGAAGCGTATATCCCAGGAGTAAGTGACAGCAGCAGCGACTTCGAGCTAGTCCTAGGCGAAGGATATTTTATTTACATGAAGAAAACCGCTAAATGGGTCGAAGTAGGTAAACCCTAGCCAACTTCCACTTAATACTAGAGAATACTCATAAGTAGTACTAGCTATTACACTATATAAAACTCTAATGAATACTACATTACTAATCTGATAGCTATTATTTAGAGTATATCTTAAATAGTTACTAAGAAGTACTATTAAGTTAGTTACCTCTTTGTACTAGGCTTTTGTTTCTCTATTTCCTCTACATCGCTTATTATGTCGTGAACTATGAATTTTAGGGTAAGGTAAATAAGGGTTAAAGAATTTAATTTAATTTGAGTTGCTCTAAGTAGCTATAGATTTTCTTTGCTCTCTCTATATCTTTTGAGAGTTTGTCAATATATGTTTCCAGAGCGGAGGCTAGTTCCTCAAGTTTACTACTATAAGTTGTGTAGAAAGAATATTTTGCCTTCTCTAATTCAGCCAATATACAGGGATCTTCAAGTCTGGGATATAATTTGTTGAGTTCGTTGAACAGTTTACTAGTTTCTTTATACGCTTCTTCGGAAGAAATTTCTCCTCTACTAGCCTTCTTAAATATTTTATCTGCTTTCTCAATAATGTTGTATGCTTTTTCAGAGAGTTCCAGGGCTTCGTCTTCTGAGCCTGCTTCTGCTAAATACCTGTACCACTGTAACTTTAAGTTAAATTCTCTCTCCTTTTTAATTAAAGTTTTCAAATACTCTTCAGCACTATCTGCTATTTCAACAGATACCTCGCCTATAGTGTCTATGAGAGAAATTGTCTCTCTAGACATAGTCTCCATAAACTTAGAGTACATTGCATCTCCTAATGATACAGCAGCAGCTATCGCGCTTATAAACTTGCCAGCACCAAGACTGAGTACAGTTAATACTATTGAGGCAACGAATTTGATATTGTCGCAAATGGATTTCACCTTTTTCTTGTAGTGGCACTCTTCAATAAAGCGCTCCATATTGCTCTCTGCACTTTTAGCTATACCTTCAGCTACTTTCTTTTCTTCGATAACTCTCTCGTATATTTCCTTAAGTCTTTCTTTTTGCCGTATAAGTTTTTCGAGGGGGTCTTCACCATCTACTTCGATTAAAACGCTGTCTGTTATAGATCCGTCTACACCTTGAATACCGCTATCATAGATTTCACATTTGAGTAAAATGAAGCACGGTTCTTTGGGAGCTATGTAAGCTATACTCTGTCCACACTTAGTTACAAGGAATCCTCCAGAATCATTTGACTCTAGAGACTTTGCTTCCCAGTAGAAGCCTACCCAGTCTTTGAAGTGAAGTATAGTTGAAGTAGATTTGCTTTTCCCTCTACACCATACTTTAAGTACATCAACGTCCTCTCCCTCAGCCTTAAATACAGTAAGTTGTTGAGGCTTAAGCTTAAATAGAGTTAGGCAAGTTCTACCCTCTTTGACAAGGTCTTTAACCTTTTGAAGAATATTTATCTTGTTTTCAACAGTCTTTAATCTATCTTTTAGGAATAAGTAGTCCTTGTACTTTCTTTTGAAATCATGGTATATGTATGAAAGATCTTTAATACTTTCATATTGGAGCAGCTTATTTAGGAGACTGAAATACTTTTCTTTAAAATCACTTACTGTATGTAGTTTCTTTTTAAACTCTCTAAGACTATATGCCAAAATTAATACTAGTGGAGCATCAAAGTGAGACACTCTATGCTTCAGACGCTCTATTTCCTCTAGGAGATAGTCTACTGCTTCTTCTACATCTTCTCTGTTCTGGGGATCAATTATTTTTCTATATTTCTCTAACTCATTAAGTCTGTAAAGTAAAGTCTTTTTCTCATAATCAAGTTCGCTTAGCCGCTTGTCAATGTATCTTAAAGAGTCCTTTTGGCTTAATTTAATAGGATTAACTATTTTTCCTTCAATAGGAGTATATGGATCCCACTTAGCAAAAGGTTCACATTCTCTAGATACCTTCATGTCTCTATAGCATGCTTCTATACTACTTAGAAGAGACTCAAGTTCTTTCAGCTTCCTCTTCTCTTCTTGGGGTAGCTTACTTAGAGCTTCTTCTATTCGCTTTTTCCGCCACTCAGGTTTAGCACACTTACTTAAAACTTGCATTACTTTTTCATAAATTCTAAGTAACCCTCTAAGAGAGTTTACTAAGTCTTGAATCTCTTTCCATATTTTAGGAGACTCTTTAACCCAATCATTGTAATTAAGTGCTAGTAAGTACTGGATCTTATTCTTTAACTGATCTCTCACGTACTCCCAGACATCGCCTAATATTCCTTCAAAAAACTCTTCAGATACATCTACTTTTACTCCAGCTCTTTTAGCACATTCTAAAAAGTCTCTGTAATCTCTTATCCCAAGTTGTTCTAAATAATATTTTGTTTCTCTAGCAAGCTTTCCTAGACTATTTAAGAGAGGCTGTATTTTTTCAATATATATTTCTATAGCCCTATCTTTTGCATTAGTATATGACTTAGGTTCCTTCTCTTTAGTAAACTTCACTTTATCCTTATATCCTGCGCACTTAGCTCCTAGATCTCTTACTCTCAAAGGATCAATTATACTGATTTCTATAACTTTCCTATAAGGCTTAGAGTCCAGTTCTTCTACCTTATTTTCCTTATCATCTACTACAAGCTCTATTTTAGCTTTCTCTAATACCCAGCGACTAATATTAGAGCTGGGCGGTGGTGCAACATAGATTACAGAAGGTCCCTCTGCTTCATTTGAGTGTATATGAGGAGCTCCTGCAGGAGAAATAAAGTATCCGGGGCCCTCCAGTATTCTCCACTTATAAACACAGTTCTGGGGTAAAGGCACTTCCTTTATTGCTAGTTCACCGGACTTAGGACATGGTCTACAAGTGACTATAAGGCTATCTACATTTTTCGCAGTAGCTACTAAGGGGAGAGGTCCTCCTGCCGGAGCTACTATCATTCTGCCCAAAAACACTTCTACGACTTTTTGTGAAGAGTAATGGTATGTTGCACATATTGGCTTCGATGAAGGGTAGTCTACTGCTATAAAGCCTCTCTTGTAACTCCAGCAGAGACAGCAAGATTTTTCTCTTTTCTTCCAGAAGTATATTACTCCTCCAAGACCCCCTATTGTTACTATTATTAAGCCTATTGCTGTGTACTCCGTCTCAGAGACTACTTTAATTTGTACACTTGTATCTTCTTGTGGGTTTATTTCTTTCTCATATTTTATACCTTTGTGCTCTACTACTATTTTATGATTTCCTTTAGGCAAATATATTTCTTTAACTCCACTAATTTTTATTTTCTTTTCCGTACCGTTATTAAACTTTATTATGACTACGGCGTCTTTAATAGGCTGATTAAAGTAGTTTTTAAGATCTATTTTAACCTTATATATACTACAAGGAACTTCGTGTTTCCCGGGCTCGCTTACTTCAAATTTATATTCCTCTGGTGGAGTAATATCACTTCCCTTCCAGAAAACTTTCACAATAGTGTAGTTGCCTTCATCAAGCCACACAAAGGGCTCCGTAATCTTGAGTTCTTCTCCAGTCTCTTTCTTTAAAATAACGTAGTCAGGTTTAATTACTATTCTTTTGCCGATATCAGTAAAACTAAAAGATACTTTATACTGCTTAACCCACTTCGCGTAAATAGTTTTAGGAGAATCCATTACTATTTTTACTTGAGGATTCTTAGACTCAATGCTTCCTGTCCAGCCAGAGAAAAGTAGTCTAGTATTTTTGTCTAAAAGTACTTGAGGAACTATATTTACTTCAGCTACAGTGCTTTTAGTATACCATCCTTCGCCAGTAGGCTGACCATATTTTGAGACTACCTTAAGGTAGTATTGATGAACATAAATGGGCTTAATTAAGGTGTCTTTACTCACTCTAATAGTTCTGGCTTCTTTTGTGTATCCATCGGCCCACTTAGTGAACATTAATCGAGTACCCTGAGAGACTTCAATAGTCTTCGGTACTTCAATTTCATGTACGCCTTCACTTAACTTAACTACTCCTCTTCTGTATTTTTTCCCATCTATTATTATCCAAGAGTTTTCAGGAATATCTAATGTTACACTATATTCTTTCGGAAAACTATAGCATGAGACTCCTTTATCTGGAGCAAGATCTCCAATAGTAGTTTTAACAAGTACTTCTCCAATAAGTTGAGAAATATCATGTTCGACGAAAACTTTAAAACAAATTTTATCTTCTACTTTAATTTCATTTAAGGGTATGGTTATTTCAATAAATTTTTCTGAATACTTAATACTGTATAAGGCTTCTGTACCTACTTTAGTCCAGCCATATTTCCACATGCTTTTAGCAAACTTCCACTTCTTTTCATACGAGCTAAAGTACACTGAATACATAGTGTCTCCGGGAGTCAAGTAATCATTACAGTTATTGTCGGAAATTCCGTCGGAGTCTAGTGAAATAGTGTAGCTCAAGTAGTTTCCAGGATTACTGGGTATTGGTCCATTTAAATGTATTTTAAAGGTAAGAAAATTTTCAGTTCTTTTTACTTCTATTGCAACTATATCTACGTATCCCTTGTATGTAGATGCTTTGCTTAGAGTGTAGGGATTTACTAGGTCTTTTGTTGAGTCCTTTAGAGTAAATGGTGTTTGAGCTTGTAGAAGTGCTGTAAAAATTATTAAAAGGAGTATTATTAGTGGATATACATACTTATTCATATTTAATCAACTCGTTGATTCAATAGCGTCTAGTAATCTTATAAATTTTTCTTTCTGCTTAGCTAGAATTATAAATGTAGCTTTACTTAAATATAGCTACTTTTTCTCGATTAACAGGTAGTCTTGCTTTAGCAAATATTTCTATTTATTGAGATTTATAGAAATATCTCTCATATTTTTATTCAAAAAGCTTAATTAAGAGTTTAAGTAAGGCTAGAGTAAATGGGTAAGAAAAAGTGTCCTCTCTGCGGTAAAGAGTATCCTGTGTTTGCTAAAGTATGTCCTTTGGTTCACTGCCCTAACTGTGGTTCAACAGAATTAAGCGAAATTAATATTAATGTTGTGGTTGAGGCTGGGAAAAGAGTTGTCGCTTTTATAGTTTTTATTGCTGCAGCATACTTGACGTTTTCTTTCTTAAGTATGTTTAAAAGCGAGTTTTTGGCTGATATTTTGGACTTAGTTAAAGCATTCTCTTACTTAGCCGTAATAATGTACGTTTTCCACATGATAGACTGGATATTTAGAGTAAGTAAGGGAGTGTTCTCACAGTACACTTGTCTTAACTGTAGATATGTTTTTAAGAAGCCTAAAGTAAACGTGCCGCTTGTAGAAGTTGAGGAAAAAGAGGAAACAAAACTATATTCTTCTGATGAAGATACTTTAGTTTACAGCTAAATATTGAAGTGTAAGTGGTATTCTATCGACAGAGTATACACGTTTACTGTTTTCTGCTCTTTTTCTTTGAGTACAATGTATTTTTCTAAACATCATTTGCAAAACTGGTTTAAAAAATCGTTGTCGCTATTAAGTTCCATTTGATGCTGTTTAGTAAAAATAGCTATTTTACCTAATTATGTACACAGCAGAGTCTACTTTAGTTAAACACTAGATTTCAATATATTCTCGATGATATCGCGGAGTCTACCCTTATAGCCTTCAAGAACTTTTATACCAAAAGACTCGAAAAAGAGCTTTGCTCTAGGACCTATTCTATCCACTATGACTACTTCTACTTCTTTCTCTTTCAAAAATTTAGGAAGAACTCCAGGTGAATGCTCTTTAAAAGGATTTTCGACAACTTCTATGTGAGAAACTTTGTTGTTTTCTGTTTCAATTAAAGCGAAGTACTTTGCTCTACCGAAATGCTCTTCAATAGTGCTCTCTAAGCCAGATTTATCTTTTATAGGAGCAGCTATTTTTGTCACATTTTTTGTGCTATAGCACAAAATATATATTTTTCTACGAAAAACTCAATTCATGAAAGCTCTCGGTATATGTGGAAGCCCGAGGCGCGAAGGGAATACTAAATATCTTCTAAAACTTGCTCTCGAGGAGTTAGAGAAGTTAGGCGTAGAAACTAAAGAAGTATTTTTAGCTGAATATGAAATCAAGCCATGTACTAGCTGCCGCTACTGCGTTAGTCATGAATACTGCTGTATTGACGACGATATGTCTAACGTTATTATACCTGAGCTTCTTTCTTCACAAATACTAATTGTAGCTAGCCCAGTATACTTCAATAACGTCAGTAGCTACGTTAAAGTATTTATTGATAGAACTTGGTGTCTCCGAGGCAAACTCAAGAACAAAATAGGAGGAGGTATTGTAGTAGGCAGAGGCTACGGTCTCGAGTCAGCGCTCACCGCAATACACTCATTTATGCTCAAACACGAAATGATTCTATGTCACCGAGGAGTACCAGCTACAGCTTTTGAAAAAGGAGAAATAATTCACAACAAAAGAGCCATAAATGATGTAAAAAAGCTCGCTAAAAGACTATACGAGGTAGCTAGCATAATTTTCTTGAAAACTGAGCAACAATAGTTAATTGACTTTATTTGCATTTTCGTAGACTTTAAATAAGTCTTCTCTTTTCATAAACCTAATATTTTCTTCATGCTTTTTCTTTGATCTACTATTATCTACTTAATTAACTTATCGTAGTCAGTAATAAATACTAAATTATTCTCAATAGCTACTACTATGTACTGTGAACCTTTCAACACAGCCAAGGAGCTATTAAATAATAATTTCATTTTTCTTCTCTGCTCATGCGAATAACTTTAACAAGCTCAGAGGAAGGTATTTCTTTTAAAATTTCTTGTACTTTCTTTAAAGTCTCCTTAATTTCTTCCTCTTCTCTTTTCCTAACTTTTTCTTCTAAAACTCTTTTAATAATCCTATTAATGGAAAATGAAATATTGTACTTCTTAAGCTTTAAGTAAAGACCTCTATTAATCTTAGCGGACACTGGTGTATAAATCACTAGCATTACTTACTACTACAAGTAATACATATTGCTTACTATTGTGGAAATAATGTAAGGAGTTTTCGAAATATAACAGGTGTTACTTACTATTACCTATTTTCTCTAAATACTTGATATTCTATTTGTAATAGCTAAGTTTCAATATTTATCTGCTAAGAATAGATTAAGCAAATTCATTTCATTATTTATACTCATTTATAGGAAAGAGAATATTTTTTAAAAAAGAATAGGTAAAGCATATATACTCAGTGCTAAGAGAGATATTTGATGAAATGGGGGAAAATTAGGTCTAGGAAACCAGTATACATAGCATTGTTCTTCATGATAATCATTACCTTAATGCCTTTCATTATTTCATCAGAGCCAGAAAATATACTCTATATGCTTTTCTTAGATTGGCTACAAGGAAAGCCAAGCGGATTAATTAAATTACATTTAAACATTCCAGAAAAAGGAGTGTACTATGTTCTCATTATAAATTATACGAAAGTACCAGGCAAAATAATTTATTCATCTCGACATATAAATCCTGCTACAATAACTTTTAAAGTATGGAGAATTCCTAAGAGAGTAGACCATATTAACGGAAAAACTGTAGTCAGATATTTTGAACAAACATACTATATTTTCGTAAGAACACGCGACAAAATATACTCAAAAGTAGTAATTATAGAGCCAGAAAAACCAATAACAGTCATTAATGTAAAGCCGGAATTTGTTAGAAAAGCACCCCCTGTTACACTTTCAAGTAATCCTACTTCATACCATATGGGTACAACATACAATTATCAAAATGTAATAATAGGAGAGTATCACTCGATTCAAGGAATAAGTGTTTCATGGGGCTTTACTAGCGGAGACGAATACAGAAAGATAAAAATAGAGTTCTATGAAAGAGGAGCATCAATAACAGGAGAAGACTACTTAGCTTACAAGCGAGGAGAATATAATTTAAATAAACTTCCTTGGTCAAGGCCAAGTTCGCCAGGGAAATATCTTACAGAAATTGGACGTATTGGCTGGACTGCTAGCGTTTCTGGAGGGACATGTGCTAAGGTAAAGGGTCGAGTAAAATACTGTTACGATATGTTCTGTACTGAATATCCAGATGACTTGACAGCAGATTTCATATTGACAATGGTGCCCGTGAAGCTTACAGGATATTGGAAGGATGGAACATTTTCTTGCAGTAAATGTGGAAGAAGAGCTCCATCCAGTTATGCTGGTATCATAGAGTCAGGAAATAGAGAAGGAATTATCGTTCTGGGATCAGGAGGGGGATATAGGTCGTGGAGTACTTCCTTGAAATTTACTATAGGGATAACTATAAAGTGTCCGACGCAATATTCAGGTACTACGGTATCAATAGGTTTTACGTTTACATACACTGTTTCTAGCTCTAATGTATATTGTGAGGCTAAGCCGAAGATACACGTTGTAAAGAGTTCAGATTATGTGAATAAAGATCTCTACTATTGGTTTGAAGGAAGTCCTTCTGCTAACTCAGAGGTAGTTCACTTCTCTTGGACGCCTCCTAGTTCTTAAGGCGATTAAGGTGTTGACATTTAAATGTTTTATGCTTTTTTACACTATTCTTGTGAAAAGAAATTTTTCCTTTGAATTGAAAAAAGTAGTTTTTTATTGACTAGTGTAGCGTATAGAGCTAGTGAGAAAATGAGTGTGGTTACTGTAGAAGAGAAGTTGGCTATGGAGGGCGGTGAGCCTGTTATTAAGAAAAAGCTGCCTCCGTGTTTTCCTGGTGCGCTTTTTATAGATGAGAAAGAAGAGAAGTCTGTTTTAGAGGTTCTTAGGAGTAAGTCTCTTTTCCGCTACTATGGGCCAAATCCGCTATTTAAGGTAGAGAAATTCGAGAAAGCTTTCGCTAAGTATATTGGCCGTAAGTACTGTTTGGGCGTTACATCGGGCTCTGCTTCGCTTTACGTAGCCTACAAGGCGGCTGGAATCGGGCAGGGAGATAGAGTGCTTGTTCCAGGGTACACGTGGATAGCTACTCCGCAGGTAGCTGTGTGCTGTGGAGCAAAAGTAGTCGTAGTCGATATAGATGAGTCGCTTAACATGTCTCCTGAAGCACTAAGCGAAGTGTTGAGCGAAGAAGATAAGCTGGTTGTTCCAGTACACATGAGAGGTGCTCCAGCAGACATAGAGGAGATTGTGAAAATAGCTAAAGAAAAAGGTGTTCCTGTAATCGAGGACGTGGCTCAAGCATGTGGAGGAAGCTTTAAGGGAAAGAAGCTTGGCTCCTGGGGAGACATGGGCTGCTATAGCTTCCAGCAAAACAAAAACATCACTGCAGGCGAGGGAGGAGCAGTAGTCACAGACAACGAAGAGCTCTATAAGAGGGCAGTAGCTTTTCACGATGTCGCTGCCTACTACAGGAAACCTGGCTATATTCCGCCGATACCTGGATTAAACTTCAGAATGTCTGAGTTAACAGCAGCTGTTCTAATAGAGCAGCTAAAGAAACTAGACGACATTGTCGCGAGAATGAAGAGAGCGCAGAAAATTATTAGAGAAGCAGTCGAAGAATGTAGTGGCCTCGAGCTCAGGAAATTGGTCGACGAGAAAGGAGATACAGGCGTATGCGCAGTATTCTTCCACAAAACAGACGAAAAAGCAAGACTTTTCACCAAGGCACTTAGAGCAGAAGGAGTTCCCGCAGGAGTACTCTATTCTCCTGAAGCAAAATACGAGGGACACGCATGGATAAACTGGAAGCCTCTCATAGGCGACTACATGATAGTACCCAAAGGCATGGGAGAGAAAACACTAGACTTGCTCAGCAGAGCAGTACACATAAGTATATCGCCGCTGTACACAGAAGAGGACGCAGAGCTCATAGGAAAAGCAATAAAGAAAGTCTACAAGAAAATACACTAAAAGAGATAATCTATATAACCTAAGTTTTCCTAGAAAATATAGTGTTCTCCAAAACAAACACAAACAAAAATCTAAAAGCAACTAAGTTCAAAAAGCTGAGCATTATTCTAGTAGACTAATTTAAACAATTACCGTTATTTTAGCAACGACGACCTTATTTTCTTTTAAACTTTAATCAAGTAATTCTATTTTTGCCTTATGACTATATCTTATGGAAAAAGAGAGAGAAAGAAATATATTCTAGCAACAAAAAGATAATTTCGTGGGTTTCCTGAAAGAAGAAGAAATAAAAAAGATAATATTACTAAGTTTAACTATAGTGTTATTAGTATATGGAGGAGGACTTATGGCTATTCGAGCAGAAGAAGAACATATCGCGGAATCTAACGACTGGAATGCTTACGTTAAGGAAAATCCCCATAGACAAGCTGTTGTAGTATCTGAGCTTATAGGTTTCTATTATGACTATGAAACATATTTTCATAAAATACAAATACACGGAGAAGGAAAATGCGGGCCGTCTGAGTACATTGAGCCAGCAGGAAACTTAATTCTCGAATATTGGTTTGTGGGGTATGAAGGAGGTATTGAGCATGATGTAATAGAAGTAGACGAGGATAGCTATACTCAGTCTTTTCCAGGTAAATATGTAGACTCGAAATTAGAAGTCAGCAGAGGATTCATAGATTGGTGTACTCATGAGACTGTGTGGCTAGAAGCACTCACGAGGCTGAAGTATCCCTAGATAATGGGTGAGAGCATGTTATTAAGAAAAAGTCTATTATTAAATAATAAGGGTTTCAGTGTAGCTTGTATAGCTGTATTCTTATCTTTAATGATTTTACTTATTATTGTTCAAAATAAGTTAACAGTACTTCAAGGCGAGTCTCAATTCTGTTCATTAAACTACGTAATATATAGACTGCCCAGTAAATTGAGTACCGTCAAAAAATATCCTACTTTACTTAAAGTTCCTGAAGCCAAAAATACTAATAGAGATTACATATCCCTTTATATGCTTAATGGAGAAAAAATAAGGATTAAGTGTAGAGATGCTTTTATTAGAATAGATTTTATTGAAACTAAAAATAATAAATACGTTTTAGCTGAAATTAAACTAACAATTATTGATTTAAATAATAGGACTAAAACGATACTAGCTAATGAAATCTTGATCAACAAGGAAACTAGAGAAGTTTTTCTACTAAATGGTACAAGAATAGGTATTACTGCAGTATGGCTTCCTTTAAGCTGGCTTAATCACGGTAAATCTATGCGTATTAGCGAGACTCTTGGAATGAAGTCTATTAAATATTCCCCTATGGGAGAATATTTAGCTGATTTCAAGTGGCTCGGCTGGAGAAAAGCTTACGTAATTTCAGCTGACATGTATGACAGTGAAGCAGCTATACTCATGACAAAAGACGATATACTTAGTAAAAAGGAAACAAAATACTGGAAAGTACTTAAAGTATATAAAAAGTATTCTAAAGAACTTGGAAGAAACGCTACCTTTGCCTTAATTTTATGGAAAACTGATAATTCAACTGAAGAAATACCGCTGGAAAGCAACTTTAAGAGAGCAAAATTAAAGAGGGGGTATTATCTCATAGGAGTAAATGTCTATGACGCTGAGACAGGTTTAGCTAATCACTTACCAGTAATAGACCCTTTATTAGCAGCACTAGGGATAAAAATAAATTTTGAAGACTTCTACTTATATAAATATGAAATAAAAGCAATTAAAGAAAATCATCTAAAACACTATATTGATGCTCCCTAAGCTTAATTCTAAATATTTTTATTTATTTCAAACCAGTTTTCAATAAAATGTTTTATCTTAATTAACTGTTTTCACTAATTCAAGGTAATCTAAATTCTCTTAAATGTATCAAATTCCTGTAAATAATGAAATCTTATATATTTTATTTCCTTTCGCACTTAAGTATTTTAACACCTTCTCTAGAGCACACTTCAATTAATTCTTTATCGTAAGTCAATATAGGTAAGTTTAGTTCTTTAGCTATGCTGAGAATTAATTTATCATTAAATTCTTTAAATGGGATACCGTTATCTTTTACTATTTTTAGTGCTTCTTTGAAGTTTTTACGCTTAATAGGAACTATTATAAACTTATTGTCTTCAAGAAGCTCGTTGAGCCTTTTTGCAATAAATTTATCGCTTAAGCCGAGTTTCTTTAAAACGAGAATATATTCTATTAGTACAATAGATGGTATTAGGACGAAGGATGCTTTAGATAAAAGGAGCTTTACTTCTTCATGGAAATCTGAGTCTTCAATAGTATCATAGACGAGGACATTTGTATCTACTATGAATTCCATTCAACAACACCACTCCAGGACTCTTCAATTAATTCCTCTATTTTTTCTGGAGGAAGTTTTCTACCCAGCTTAACTGTTGATCTTTTTCTAGTTTTTCTTTCTTTTAAATGTTCCTCAAGAATCTCAAGTTTTCTCAGCTTCTGGTTTATAAGATATGAAATTTTCTTAGTAGTACCATATTTCTCAATAGACTCTTTTACAAGCTTCTGATAAATATCATCATCTAGTAGCACAGTAGTTTTAACTACCACAAGTTTCTTTACGGCTATATGGTAATAAATTTTACGGCAGAATATCGAATTATAGCACATAGATAATTATTCCCGTTTACAACAACTGATGTATAAGTATTTAAGAAAACTGAGCAACTTGCTATCTACTCCGAAAACAACTTAGTCTCTAAATATACAAATCAAGGATAGTTCATTGAATTTCTTGATAAATCTTCAATGAGAATAATTTTACCTAATTTTTCTCTTTTTTAAAAAATACCACAAGAAATATAAGAAATTTCTGAGCTATGTTTTATGTGAGAATGTTAGTAAATACAAAAATGTTACTCGCAATAATGGCTATCATTTCACTAACACCACTTGCTATAGCAGTGTTTCGATCTAATGTAAGCGGGACGGTGCCAGCGGAGGGCTACAAGATTCTTGGAGAATGGGATGGAGTAACTTATTCAGAGTATACTATTTATTACTCACCAATTGATGTTATTATAGCTTTAGTTATAGTAGATACATATATAGATCAGTCAGATGTAACTCTTTACCTCCCTACTGCAGGAGGATACATTCATGCATCTCATGTTCCCTCATTATATGCATGTATTGAGCGCGCCGTACTAGTAAATGACAATGATATATCAGTATCCTACTCTGGTACACTATATGTAGAGACAGTGTATGACCCCTAAGAGGTGAGAATATGAGGAAATACTTATTATCTTTGACTGCAGTTCTACTAGCAGTAATAGTTGGACTGACAATAGTTCACTTGACAGTTAATAACGCAAGCAAATATAGCTTAAGGAACGAATACCTTATAACAAAGGAATACCCTGCGCAAATATGCGACGGAAATACAGATAGGTATTCGGAGGCTATAGCTTTAGCTAAAAAGGTTTTAAGTAAGTATCCGAAGATATCAGAAGACTATCTGTTAAAAAAGTATGGGCTTAAAGTTACTCCACCTTCAAAGAAAGATATTAAAGAATTTCTGGAGAGAAATAAGTTCGGGTTATTAGCGGGATATGGCTGGGTATACGTGCTAGATTCTAGGACGGGAAAAATATTAGGTATGCTAACTAAAAAGACAAAGCTCAATGTGGGAGATAGACTTCTCTTCGTGGTGCATTTAATTACATTTAATGGTACATACGTAGGAACTACAGTATATGAATGGATCGTAGTAAAATTAAATGCTGAGAAAAACTTTCCCATAGAAGGCAAAACAAAAGTAATAGGATGGTTTAAAATGCAAGTAAAACCCTAACTATTTATATTTTTCTCCCTAAGATTTGTATTAAGTGTTAATTATTTCTTTTCTAAAAGTCTTAGTTCTCAATAGTACTGTGAATAAAAACACCTGTATCTGCTATAGATTCTATTCGATAATATTTTTAAAGTTTTCAGCAAAGTGTTATCGCTAGTTAAGAAGCTCATAAGTTATTTCTGTAAAATAATTTGGAATTAAATAGTTTATTTAATTAGGCCTCTTTCTTTAGCTTTTTTAAGGTAAAATTCTTTATATGACATTATTTGTACTCCTTTATCTAGAGCATACTTTACCATTTCTTTAACTATTTTCATTTCAGGGTCTTTCCAGAAGCTCGAGTGGTCGTGTTGGACATAGCACCAGACCAAATTCTTTTCTGCAATATAGTCTATTGTCTTTTTAACATAGTCTAAGTATTCTTCTCTAGACTTATGTCTCTCTTTAAGCGCATTATCGTGCCATCCTTGTATAGGGAACTCGAGTATAGGCGGGTATGTTGGAACATATTCGTCGTACCAGAAAGGCTGTATATCGAGGCTTACTGGAGGAGAATCTCTCTCGTTTCGCTCCCAGCTTCTCGTAAATCTTATTCCAATACGCCATAAAGCTTCAAGTAAGTCTGGCATATCGAGTAAGCCTCGGTAGCAGCCCCATGGAGCAGTCAAACCAATGCACTCGACTCCTAGTAGAGCTTTAAGAAGCTCTGAAGTAATTCGTACTTCAGCTTCTATTTCCTTGGGATGTGCTCCTTTAATTAATTTGTTGCCTCTATACTCTATTACAAGTGTTTTAAACAGTATATGTGAAAATGTATGTTGTTGAAAATCTATTAAATGAGAGTATTTCTCTTTAACTCTTTTAAATTCATTTAAATGATATATTAGAGTCTTGCCTAGCACAAAGAATGTGCATGGAGCACCGTATTCGTCATGGATTTTCGGCGCAAGTTCAAGGAACTTCACAGTAGTGTCTGATCTATGTTGAGTCTCGACATCATATCCTATAAGGAGAACAGGTTTACTGGAACTCACATTAAGAATAGTGTCCGATAAAATAAAACACTTAGCACGAAATAAAATCTACACTAAAATCGAGCATAAAAATCAATTATCTTTTATAAGAACTTAAGGTGTGTCTATACACTCTTTAAGTGTATAGTGCTAAGTAGTATTTGTCCTTCCATAAGATCAATGTAGAGGTAGCGGTCTTTTCAGAGTAGAATACCTACCATAAATTTAAGCACTTTCCAAGATTCCGTCTCCTTTCTATGTAAAAAATGGCGCTGATTTTTATGCTGTTAGCAGAAATAATTCTTTCAACTTCTTATTGATCAAAAACTTATTATTCAATTATGTGTGCTGGTGGAGCTAAGTGAGCCTGCTTTATTTTAACTGATATTCCTTCGTTTTCGTAGACTTCTTTTACTACTTTTTCTACCGTTGAGGAGGTTTGTTCATCGACTAGTATTAGTAGCGAGGGTCCTGCTCCGCTTATGGCTACTCCTTTTGCACCATTAGTTAAAGCTACTTCCCTTATTTTGCGGTATAGTGGTACATATACTTCTCTTGCGGGCTCGACTATTTCATCAAACATTCCTTCGCCTAGGACTTTGAGGTTGCCTGTAGTCAAGCCGTATATTAGTGCGGCTAGTCTGCCTGCGTTTCTTACGTGTACTTCTAGAGGTATTTTCTTGGGTATGATACTTCGTACAATACTTGTTTTTCTTAAGGGAGCTTTTACTTCGGGTAAGACTATTAGGAAGAGTGGTTCTACTGGAGGCTTTATTTTAATTACTTTGAGTGGTGTGAAGCTGTAGAGTACTACTATGTGTCCTAGATAGCTTGCAGCGACGCTTTCGTAGTGTCTTATTCCAGCTGATATGAGTTCTCCTTCGCCAGCATATTTTATGGCTTCTTCTGGTGAAAGCTCTATGCCTAGTGTTTTTGATACTGCGAGCACGGCCGCTGCCGCTGAGGCTCCGCTACTGCCGAGTCCTTTTTCCACGGGAATTCCTTTCCACAGTTCAAGGTATACTCTGTAAGGTAGCTTTTTCTCTTCGAGCATGTATTCTACTGCGCGCTTAGCTGTATTCAGTTCTTTTGAAAGATTTTCGCCGTAAGGTCCTCTAATATCGGTTATCACTACTTCTGGCTTACTGTCTTCAGAGTAGTCTACTACGGATACTTCGTCGTAAAATGCGTCTAGTGCTGCTGCAACGAGGTCAAATCCTGGCCCGAGGTTAGCTGAAGAGCAGTATGCGCGTGCCTTCAACGCGCATCCCTCACGATATGGGCTCGTAGACTATTCCTAGTTCTTCTGCGAGCTTATAGGCTCTATTCATTTCCTCTAAGTAGGGTCTGCGGTAAATGTCAGGGTATTTTTCTGGATACCGTGCTACAATGTATTCTGGCCTATACTGCTCCATAATATTTACTAGTGCTCTGGGAGTGTTTGCCGCAATCCACTTTAGTATTGGCTTCGTGCAGCACTCGATGTGGTTTGGTAAGACTAAGTGCCTTATGATCATGTCGCCGCACTCGTGTGCGAACTTGTGGTTGCGTGTAACTATTTCCCAGTAGTTCTTTACACCAGATAGCCTTTCAGCACACTTGTCGTTTCCGTACTTGAAGTCAGGGAGCCATATGTCTATGACTTCTCTTAAAAGCTTCATTGTTTCTTCACTACAGTAGAAGTTGCTGTTCCAGAGCTGAGGAACATTGGCTTCGAGGTACAGCAGAGACTCCAGGATTACGTGGAGGTTTGGTGTCGGCTCTCCTCCCACGTGGTTAATGTTCTTGGCGCCTGTTTTCCTCAATTTTTCCTGCATACGGGCTAACTTAACAGCGTCTACTACTATTCCGGCGTAAGGGTTTTCTTGAGAAATATCCCAGTTCTGACAGAAAACACACCTGAAGTTGCATGAGCCGTAGAAAATTGTTCCGCTGGGGACTAGAGGTGCTTCTTCACCTACATGGTGAAACCACGAATGAACGTATACTGTTTTATCTAAGCGACAGAAGCCTTTCTGGCCTTTAAGCCTGTTTACACCACACCTGTGTTCACAGAAACAGCATTTTTCTAAGAGCTTGTAAGCTATAGCTACTTTAACATGAAGAAAACTTACTTCAGGTTTCTCAATTTTACTTAAGTCCTTTTCCTCTTCTCTTATTGAGGCCCACAGTTCGTCAAATACTTTACTTAACTCATCGTGAAGCTTCCAGAGTTCATCAAGAGACATAGACTTTAAGTCTTTTTCACCTGCATCTATGTGCTTACATATAATGAATTTAGCTGGCTTGCGATCCTCCATAACACTTTTGTACCAAGAGAGCCTCTTGCAGACTTCTTCGTAACTCCATACAGTATACGAGTCTGGCCTAATGAGCCATAAACCTATTCTTTCCATTCTAAGAATATACTGGCCACGTAGATTTATACTTTAAGCCTACTAAAGCATATAATTGCTTTATGTAGCCGAAGCAAGCGAAATAGAGAGTTTACCTTTTAAATACTAGAACGTGTAGTGTAGAAAGGTATGACTACGCAGATTTTATCTACATTAGGCTCTTTCTTAGAGTTTCTTGTAGGCTGGCTAGTAAGCAGTGCAATAATATTTTTAGCTATTAAAATTTATCCAGGAAAACAGAAGAGAGAAAGTTTTGGGGGAGCACTTGCAGTGGCCCTAGTAGGCTACGTTGTTCAGAAAGCTTTAAGCTTACTTGGAATACCTTTCGCTACACTGCTATCGCTAATAGTGTGGCTTTATATAATTGGGAAAGTATTTGAAGTAAGTTGGCTCGGAGCAGTAGTTATAGCGATAATAGTATACTTATTAAGCTTAGCTGTAGGGCTTTTAGGAATACCTAGACTAATTTAAATGAAATATTATACTATTAGGACTTAATTAAACGCATATACTTAACGAGCTAAGATTTCTGCTAGTGAGTCCATGGTCTTTTATGAGCTATATGTGTATTATTAATGAAGCTGTTATGAACTACTTTTATGTTCTAAACTATGTTTACTTAGCTCCTCCAGTACTTTTGGATACTTTCTTAGAAGCTCATCTACTAGGTGCAAATACCTAGCTATTCTAACGGTTTCAGGCTTAATTTCGTATAGCTGTTCGCCATTTACGACGACGTAGTGTTTCCTAGGTAGGCTGTTTCCTACAAGAAATACTGCTTCATTTACACTTGCGTGAAGAGTAAAGCAGTGAGGACTTCCCTCAGTTGTAACGACAGTAATGCTTTTTGGTTTAGAGCACTTAATAATAGCGGCTATTTTTCCATGGTGAACTGCTCCCTCTTTCTCGGGACAAGCTAGTAAAACTATTTTATTTTCTGATATTTTCTTGAAGAGAGCCGAGTTTACTTGGGGAAGACAAGCTGACGCTATTAATATGTCTGCATTTTTTAAATAAGGTGCTTTAACCCATACACTTAAGAGCCATCGAATCATATGGCTATAGTACTCGAAAACTATTATTTCTAGTGGATAAATTAGAGTTTAACTTATTGTAAAGTTAAACGTTAAACTATTTAACCGAATACTCGGTATAAAGTCCTAGTATGAGGTATAGAGTTAAAGTACATAAAAAGGGCATAGTAGTTATTCCCGCTGAAGTCAGGAGAAAATATGGTATAGTTGAGGGAATGTTTCTTGAGCTTATTGAAGAAGAAGACGGAATTAAGTTAATTAAGTCTCCTTCTCTGGAAGAAGCCTTCGGTATTGACGGCGAGAAAGCACTTGAGGTAGTTAAGTTAATTGAAGAGGAGAGGAAGAGGGAGAAAAGCCTTGAAGTATGTTATTGATTCAGGTGTTTTCGCCTTATTTTTTTGCTGGAAGTATGTCGGTTAAGAAGTATTTTAATGAAATATTTAAGGGTTTAGCTAAAGGATATACTCTTGAATTGAATATAGCTGAGTTCATGTATAACTATGCTAAGAAGTTTGGGTGGGAGACTGCTAAAGCTAGAGCATCTTTAATTAGAAATAGTAGAATCGCTGTACTGACATTAGATGAAAACTTAACAGAAAAAGCTGCTAAATTTAAATTAAAGTATAGAAATTTACTCTCACTGGTAGACTGCTATACTGCAGCACTAGCTGAAGTTGTTAAGGGAACTATATTAACTACTGACGAAAATTTAGCTTCTATAAAAGAAGTTAAAGCAGTATTATTCAAGGTTTGAGAAAGAAAGTATCAACTAAATATAGGCAGTAAGCTTCATTAGATACTTATGAGAAGAGAGTAATCATAGGAGTAGAAAATAGTTTATAGTTATCTTTTTACTATAAATACTTTGAATCCCCTTTGATATGTTCCATCAAAGTTGTCTCACCAAGCGCTGCCAGGCTTTCTGTATAAGTAGCTTACTTGAAATGCAGGGTTAAACAGGTCTTCCCAGAAGACAAGAAAATCTGCTTCGATTTCTTCGCTCAATACTTCAACATAAATTTAAACACGCCGTCAGGGTCGTGCCATTCAAATATTCAGTCCTTTTTCCCTAAAGTAGGATTAAGCACTATTACGATAGGAGAGTCGAAGGGTCGTCTGGTTCCATGGAACCCAGCTAGTTGAAATAGTATAAGAATCTGACATAATTACTACTGCAGAGCTATAGCGTATTTTCCGGAAGAATAGTCGAAGCACACCCGATGGAATTTTCCTCAGCTGTGTCACCGTTAGTATCAGCTAAAAGTACAATTTTCTTAAGAGGCTTTCTCTGGCTACATGTTTTCAGTACAGAGCCGGCTATCGGGAAAGAAGTTTCAACAGAACCTGAAGCAAGCTTAACGAAATATTTCTCAGACTCACTTACATTCTCCGCTATTTCATGCAGAAGAATATTCTATAAAACTATTTTTCTCGCTTCTTTTGGCTTTGGCTTAAAGATTCCTTTCTCAAATAAGAGTACTCTGCCTTCAAAGTCGGTAACATATATTCCAGTCACAACTATCTCTCTGTTTTCAAGATTTCTGGCATAAATGATAAGGCTTCCGCTTTCTCCTACTTTAACTCCCTCTATCTCTGCTTTTCCACATAATTCTTCTATAGGAAGATAGCCTCGCTTTCTTGTCTCTATCCAGGAATAAAATATTGTTGCAGATAAAACAGCTATAAGTAAGAGTACTACTATAGCTATTATTGAAGTAGCCCCCTTTCTTTCACTTGTTGAGAAATCAGTTTACAGTATATAAGTTTATTGAACATAAATAAAAACTATTACTAGTTTTCAGTAACAGCTTACTACCTATTAAAGTAAAGTACTTTAATTTAATGCGCAAACTTTTTCCTAGCCACTATGTAGGTTTAGCTAATCGATATACTTTAAAAATATAGGCAGGATTATTTGCTTTATAAAAGCTTAAAGCTGCTCTGTCGGCCGAAGTCGCTTTAAGGCGTCTAAGTACTCGCACTACAGTGAGATACCTTCCCCCTATATCTTTAGCTAGCGAAGCCGCTTCAAGAAGTAGTCTAGTCCCTATACGCTTTCTCCAGTACTCTCTACATACGTGTACTCCGAAGTCTATGTTGAAGTTGTATTTGTTTAGCATAGCTATTCCAACAGACTTATTTCCTACCCAAGCAGACAGTACTAAGTGAAGATCTTTTCTAGGCTTAACAGAAAATCTCCAGCTTCTCTTAGTGACTTCTTCTACTACTTTTATTGCCTCTGAGTAATCTAGTATCCTTATATCTACACGCCGACATGCGTCAAGAAAATTTAGCTTACTTAAGTCCCATACGAAGAAGAATGAGCACGCGTCTACCGCTAAACACAAGTTTTCTTCGGTTAGCAGTAGTAAATCGGAGTCTCTGCGTTTAGCGTAATTAGCCCACTTTTCGATAAGCTTAGTTGCATCGCGCTTAGAGTATATGAAGAGGCCTCCTGAAGATCTTTTAGCTTTAGGCCACTCTGCAGCCACTATAAATGCTTCTTTAGTGCTGTAAAGTACTTCTATTTTGCCTACAGTCTTATTCCAAAAAGTTCTCAAAACATACGAATACTTAAGCCAGTTTTTAAACCAGTCTGCGTCTATCACTGCATTATACCTATTGGGCTTCGATTTAAATAAATCAAGCTACGCTAGCTGGTACTCTTGAAGCTTAGTAAAATTCTCGACGAATTTAGATTAGTCAGATAAAGTGTTTTTGCATACTGTTTTATTTGTGTACTAGAATGTTTTTCTGTGACGAAAATAGCTGTAATAGGTTTTGATGCACCTATAACTAAAACGCTCTGGAGACTTATTCAGAGTGGAGACTTACCTAACTTAAAGCGTTTAGTAGAAAACGGTGTTTGGGCAGAGAACTGCATGGTACCGCACCCAACTATTACTCCGCCTAACTGGACAACATTAGCTACTGGAGCTTATCCAGGAACACATGGAATAACATGTTTTCATCTCCCTATGAAGGGACAGAGACCCGGGCACCCTAAGGTATGTTACCAGGCTTTTACTTCAAAAGATGTTAAAGCAGAGTATATTTGGGAGGCGGCAGAAAAAGTAAGGAAGAAAGCTATTGTTCTAAACTACCCTACTACATGGCCTCCTCGAATGAAGAACGGTATACAGGTAGCGGGATACGGACTGCATGCCACTAGCTGGCGTATAACACGTGAAGGAGGCCCGTTGCCTGCTTGGCGCTGGCTAATAAATGTAGCTGACCACCAGTGCGCGACAACAGAAGACTTGCCGCTAGCCGATAAAATAGAGCCTAAGCCCTGCAGAAGATGGAAAAACTATCCAGACGGCAGTATTCTCGAGGCAGTAGTTGAAGTAGGAAAATACAATACACTGGATAAAGTTGAGCCAATAAAGCTGTATTTAGCAATAGACCCTAAGGAAAAGAAAGTTTCAGGCTACTTGAGCAAAAGCGACGAGAAACCTGTTTTCACGACGACTTTAGGTAAGTGGAGTAAAACAGCACAATTGGTATTCAAGACAGATAGGGGTCCTAAGAGGGCTTTCTTTAAGGTTAAGTTAATGAAGCTCTCAGACGACGGAAAACACGTAACAATATACTTCTCTACGTTCTGCTCTCTGAAAGGAGGCACTTATCCGCCAGAGATAGCTGATGAGCTAGAAGAAAACGTGAAGAAAGGACTTCCTCTTAGAGCAATGGAGGACGCAGTCGCCTTAGGCTGGGTAGACTACGAGACCTACATTGAGATGATAGAGTTTGAAAACGAGTGGCTAGGCGAAGCAGCCTACTATTTGCTCACAACAAAAGAATGGGATATCTTCTACATGCACGCCCACGCGCCAGACCACTTCTACCATCTAGCTATTAATAAACTAGACCACGACCCCGACCCGAACCTCAGGAAAAAGCTAGCTGAACTAGAGAGAAGAATGTATATTTCACTAGACAAAATGGTCGGCAGAATACTTGAAGCAGTAGGCAAAGACACTGTAGTAGCAATAGTCTCAGACCACGGCGCCGTCCCCACAGAGCCTGGCTCTAAATATATTTCGATAAACGATATCCTCGAGCAAGCGGGCTTACTCAAATACAAAGATAAAGAAAATAAGATAGTAGACTGGTCTCAGACTAAAGCCTTCGAAGACCGCTCCTGCTACATATGGATAAACCTAAAGTCAAGGTTCCCCGATGGCATAGTAGACGACAAAGACTACGAGAAAGTACGCTGGGAGGTAATAAACGCGCTACACAGCTACCGCGACCCCAATACAGGCAAATGCCCCTTCGCTTTCATACTCAGAAGAGAAGAAGCAATAATGCTTGGACTAAGAGGAGAGACTATAGGCGACATTGTCTTCGGATTCTATCCTGAAGCACCAGGAGAACACGGCAGACAAATAACTTCAGGAGAGTACTCGATCGGATCAATGAAAGGACTGTTGATCTTAAGCGGGCCAGGCATCAAGAAAGGTGTTGTTTTAAAGAGACAAGTAAATATAGCCGACGTCGTGCCCACACTCTGCTATGTGGCAGGGCTACCTGTGCCAAAAGACTGTGAAGGAGCCATAATCTACCAGGCGCTAGAAGACAAAGACATGCATCTGAATAAAATAAAAGCACTTGAAGAAAAGTACCGCAAACTTGAAGAAACAATAAGAGTTATGCGGTCGCTAACTCACACCTACTAAATATTTTCCAATACATTGACTGAAATAAAATAATAGCTGAAACCTGTCTCAAGCGCTCGTAGTACCAGTGGCCGCCGGCCATAGCGGTGTTAATGACAAAGTCTGCGTCCTTTATGGCGTCACGCCTATCTGTAGTTTTCTCGAAAAATATCCATTAAGACTACATGGCACCGTAGAGACTTGGAGTAACGAGAAGATCTCGTATAACTGTAGTAGACCACACAGCACTTCCTGCTCCAATAAAAGTTATTTTAACGCCTTCATCTCCCATAAATTCATCCACTTAATCCTGTCAGCACATAAATAAAAGCTTTAAGCACTTAATATAGTAAGAAATTTATGTAAGAAAAAGTAAGACTATTTTGATGGAAATAACTTACCTAGAGGAGCTATTTAAGGTCAAAGTGAGCTCAAAAGGACAAATAGTTATTCCTAAACCAGTTAGAGAGGCTTACGGCTTCAAAGAAGGTGAAGAAATACTACTAATTCCTCTAAAAGATGGAGTTCTCTTAAAACGTCCAAAGAAGGCTAAAGGCTGAGAGGTCTACTCAAACAACTTGACGTTGATGTGTCTGAGTGTGAGAAAATACTAGCAGAGGCGAAGCAAAGCCTATTTAAGGGATCTTTATGAAAAGTATATGTAGTCGACGCAGTTACTTTTCTATACTATCTTTTAGACAAACTTCCCTCAAAAGCAGATAAAGCTTTTAGAGAAGTGGGAAACGGAGAAGCAGTCATATATCTGCCTGCAATTGCTGCAGCTGAACTCTACTATTTATTTGAGAAAAAGGGCTGGCTGAATTACTGGAATATGCTTAAAAATAAGATGTCGGAGTACACTACTTTTAAATATTATCCATTTAACGAAAAAATACTGAAAAACTTTCAGAAAACTAAAGCAAAAGAATTACACGATAAAATAATAATATTGACGGCAAAAGTACTTAAGGCAAATGCTTTAATAACTAAGGATAAAGAACTCATGCAGTTAAAGGAAGTAAACATAATATGGAAGTAGTTAAGTGTAGTGGATTTTGTTAACTAGACTGACAAGAATCTAGTCTAACTGAAAGTGCTATATTGACTTAAAAATAATATATACGTGGATACTAGGCAGCGTTTCATAAATATATGTCACTTTAAGAGTGTTGATAGGCCTCCTAGATGGGAAGCAACAATGGGTTTTATGCCGCAGACTATCGAGAGATGGAGGAAAGAAGGCTTGTCTCCTCATGTTAAGACTCATCGTGATGTAGAAGAGTACTTTGGAATGGAGCCTAGAGTTTTCTTGCCTGTAAATAGTGGTTTCACGAGACCTCCCTTTGATCCACCTTTTAAGAGAGAAGTACTATGGGAGAGCGGCGAGGTAGTAGTCTTTAGAGAAGAGAGCGGCATAATATGTAAAGCCTACAAGAAGCCTCATGAGACAGCTACTCCTGGAGTAATGTGGGTTGAGCACCCAGTTAAGACCAGGGAGGGCTGGGAGAAAATTAAGTGGAGACTAGACCCCGACAACAGGAAGTGGCCGGACTGGAAGAATCTTCGCGAAAAGTACGATAATTTCCCTTATCCGCTTGCTCTAACTATTTGCGGTGCATTCGGTTTTCCGCGGTGTCTTCTCGGAGATAAGAGACTTCTCTTAATGTACTATAGGGACCCGAGATTTGTTCACGAGATACTTGAACACTGGCTTGAACTCTACAAGAAGATCTGTAGCACAGTTATCCGTAATGTTCGAGTAGACTACATACTAATATGGGAAGACATGGCTTGGAAAAAGGGTCCTTTGGTCTCGCCTAGAATTTTCAAGGAATTCATAAGCCCGTACTACGAGGAGCTAATAAGTCACGTGAAGAAGCTCGGAGTTGATATAATAATGGTTGACTCAGACGGCAATCTCGAGTCTGTATTAGGCTTGTTTATTGAGGCCGGAGTTAATGCCATGATGCCTTTTGAAATAGCTGCGGGCATGGATCCGCTTAAAATAAGAAGAGAATATGGCGACGCATTAGCGATAATGGGTGGGATAGATAAGAGAGTACTCGCTGAATTAAAGAAAGCTATTGAGCGTGAAGTTTTATCTAAAGTACCGAAGCTTGTAGAAGAGGGAGGCTACATACCATTTGTAGATCACAACGTACCTCCTAATGTGAGCCTAGATAACATGAAATACTATATATCGTTAGTAAGAAGCATTACTGAACGAAACCTGCAGTCAGATTAAGTTTAAATAGCGTTTAGAGCGCCTATAAGGAGTTTAATAAATTTCAAAATTAAATTCGCATGTAGAGAAATCAGCCCACGGTAATTAGTTCATCCCTCTGGGTCAATGGGGGGCAAGTCTCATCACTTATGTACCTTACTTTTCTCGCTATATAAGTTTAATCTAGTCTCCAGTACTTATTGTAGAATCCCGCTTTAATAAATCCTTTCCAAGATACTCCTGCTTCTCTTGGATCGTAGATTACGTAGTCTGGTAGCATCATTAAGTCTATTTTCTTTAAAGCACTTAGTGCCTCGGGTGTAGTGCCGCCTACTATGAGCACATATTTAGCTGAGTTCAGGGGATTGGGGTAGACTGTAATTAAGCCGAGGTCTCCTGAAAGTTCTTCATTTTTATAAACTATAGAGTCTTTTTTGAAGTGTATTGGAATATACTCGTTTATCTTAGATATGATTTCATTTGATTCGTGGTTACCTAGTAGAATCAAGTTATATTTGCAGACTTTATCTAAGTCTACTTCCTTGTCACGTATTACTTTAGCTCTACCATTAGCGTAAGCAAACCACCATTTCTGTATGCAAAGAGCTGCTTCTCTATTTACTTCTTCTTGACTTAAAGTTCCGTAGACTAGAACAAAGGGTTTGTTAAAAACGTCGGCTATTGGTCCTGATAGCCCAGGCTTTTTAGCTAGTTTTCTTTCCTCTACTTCTGTCAAGTATTTAAAGTTGTTTTCATTTATGTTTTCTATCCAGTATCCTTTGCTAGTTTTGACTAATGCTTTGCTACCAGCTATTTTTATTGTAATCTGGCTAGGTGCTTTCGGCAATACTATCTTCTCGCTGTTTACTTGTAGTATTATTTTTCTTTTATGTGAGAGTAATTCATTTTCATAGAGGTCTTCTAAGTGAATAATTAGTTTTGCTATGTTTACTGTTTTAATTAATATTTTATTTTGTTCAGGATCTACTTCAGCGTATAGTTTCGCTAGTTCTCTTTCTTTTTGTAGTTCTTTTATTTCGATCCAGTAGGCTTTATTGAATCTAATGGTATCTGTTACATAGACTATTTTGCTCGGTGTTTTTATGAGCATATGTGCTTGAAAGAATTTTTCAAGTGTAGGTCTATCTATACACTCTAGTCCCCAGTAGGGTCCTCTTTCGCTCCAAGTGTGTCCTTTACCTGGTATTTCTTCGTATACTACTTGGTAGCCTAGCTTTCTTAAGAGGCTGTACATTTTGCGTGAAGCTTCTACGGGGACTATTTTGTCTTCAGAGCCGTGTGAAATAAATACTGGGAGATTTAACGCGTTTTCAATAAAGTTTACCGGATTGTATGATTCGTATAGCTTTCTGAAGGCTCCCGGTATCTTGTCTATGTACCTGATTTCGCCGCTACTCGATAAGGGTGCTATAGCAGCAAATAGGTGGGGGTAGCGTAGTCCTATAAGCCATGTTCCGTAACCTCCCATACTGTGTCCAGTTAAGTACACTTGCTTGCTGCTCACCGAGTACTTTTTCTTAACTTCTCTCAGTACTTCAAATACGTCGACTGAGCCTATTTCCCTGTAAGGTATTTCTCCTCTAGCTGATGGAGCGACTATGATACACCATTCTCTTTCAGCGTAGGCTGAAACATACCAGCTACCTTTAAAGCCATGGAGACCTATTATCAGGGGATATTTTCTTTCACTAGAATATGACTCTGGCAAGTATACTCCATATGGCTGGACCGACTTATCTACTTCAGAGAGATAAGTATCTAAGAACCACTCGTTTTTACCGCGGAACCTTAGTTTAAGCTCAAGAATGCTTTCTTCTCCTTGAGCTTCTACTGAAAGCTTAAGTAATCTATTTTGGTCGCTGGCTGTGATTTTTCTTCGAGAAACAAGCTTAAATGGAATAACTGTAATTTCGCCCGGCCCTGCTGTATCGCTTCCCTCGCTTTCATAGAATAAGTCGTCTTCAATTACTCTAACTTTAACATACAGTTCGCTATCACTTAAATTGAGTACTGGTACAGAGGCCCAAGAGTCTACTTCACGGCCTTCAGGAAGATCGGGAAGTACTGCTCTGTACTTATTGACATAGATTTTTCCGCGTGGAACAACATACTTAAGTGAAAATCCCCATCGGCCTGCCAGCCTAAAGACTTTAACCAGTACTCGGTTAACGCCTTTAGTTAATTTAACAGGGAAGAAGTCTTGTCCCACATTATGTTTTCTAGCGACTTTAACTACGTGAACTAACTTGCCGTTTACCCATACTTTAGCGTAGTCTTCGCTTCCGAAGAGAAATACTGCTGTGCAGTCTCTGTCTACATGAAGCTCTGTATAAGCATAAGCTACTCCGTTCTTAAGCTGCCAGTAGTCTACAAAAGTTTCGCCGTAAGCTTTAATGAAGTCTACGTAGCCGTTTTCATCGGCACTCCACTCTCTCCAAACAGCTTCTCCAAGCGGACTAGAGTGCTTTAGGCCCGGGTAAGGCTTAATAGATTCTTCTCCGCCGTGCTCGTGCAGATAGTCTACTTCAAAAGACTCTAATCCATCTCTAAGCAAAGTAGACCTAGGAAAAGGACCGCATATAAGCCATTTCCTTAAAGACAACTCGTCTTTCACCCTCCCTCAAAAAACCTCGATATAACCCTATATAACACTTATGGAACGAGCTTAATGTAAGTAAAGCTTACACATGTAATTAGTAATCATTAAACTACATGCAGGGATGCTAAATAGCTACTACGATGCTTAAAATAGTAGACTTAAGAAGAGATTATCAAATATGGTGAAAAATTATTGATACAATTTTCGGAGAGTTTACGCCGGTCTAACGTGACCCCATTTTTCTAGTGATCTTTTGAGCTCTTTGTGTGTTTCAGCGTATTCTTCTAGGCTGAGTCCCTTGAGGTACGCTTCAATAGCTTGTCTGACTGCTGCGGCTCCTGCTCTAGGTCCATCGGGGTGACCTAGTACTCCTCCTCCGACCTGTATTACTATGTCTGTTCCTAGAGCCTTTATTACGTCGGGAATTATTCCTGGGTGAAGTCCTCCTGAGGAGACTGGGAAAGCTGGCTTAATGTGGTACCACTTCTGTTCTAAGTGGAAAATATCGTCTTCGTCTGGTATAAAGTGTTCTTCGCGCAGTATGCGTGCGTGGTTAATTACGTCCTTTTTCTTCGCCTCTAATTTGCCTACGCCTGGTGTTCCTACATGTAGCTGGTCTACTCCAATGAGTCTGTATAGCTTGCATAGAACATACATTGCTACTCCGTGGTACGGATTGCGTGTAAAAGCAGCGTGGAAGGCTCTGTGTGCGTGTATGCCTAAGCCGTATTCTTCTGCTAGGTCGCGGATATAAGTTAAGGAGCTCCACCCTGCTATAACTACGTCTACCATTACGAAGGGGTTTCCGTAGTCTGCTACGAGCTTAAGCCTTTTCTCCATTTCTCTGACATCTGATGTGATATTAGCTAGCCATACTTTTTTCTCACCAGTTTCCTTTTCGGCTTCATCGATTGCTTTCATTATTGCATTGGCTCTTTTCTCGAACTTACAGAAGGTCTGGCTAACTAAGTTCTCGTCGTCTTTAGCGAAATCCATTCCGCCTACAAGATATTCGTAAACTACTTTCTTCAGCTCATCAGGAGAGTATCCTACTTTAGGTTTAGGTACTGTTCCTACTATAGGTCTATCGTAAACCTTGTAGATTTCTCTAACTCCTTTAATTCCTTTAACAGGACCTTTAAATCCTTTAATAAACTTTTCAGGAAAATAAATATCTTCTATTCGCAGCCCTTTAAGGGCCTTCATTCCGAAAATATTTCCGGCGACCGCAGCTGTAAATCCAGGCATATTTCCTTCTTCAAAAAGTTCTATTGGGTAAGCTACTTTAACTAAATACGAGCCGTCACCTAAGTCCTTGAACTCATAGGCTTTAGCCATAATTTTCCATATCCTATCCGGGAGAACAGAGAGAGTAGTCCACGTACCTACACTACTCTCTGAAGCAACTCTACCTGCAGCCTCCTCTACCGTGAATTTTTCTGCTGGAGTTATTCTGAAAACAGCTATGACATCGTTCTCAAGATCAGGCTTATAGTCCTTTTTAACAAAAGTATTGTACCACTCAAATTTGCTCCCCAAATTAACACCGCTTAGATATTACACTAGACAGTATATTAGTCTATTGAACTTTCCTGTTTTAAAACTGTAACATGGTCTACAGTCTCTGCTTAGTTCAAAGTATTGAAGCAGATTGAATTCTAGTATAATGTATTGAAGACCTTTTCTATTATTTGATAAGTTTTCTCGTATTTTTCGTACAGCTCTAGATACTTCTCGTGTAGCTCTAAGCTAGGTTCATAAACTTCCCTAATTCTTACTGCTTCTTCTATAGCTTTCTCTATACTAGAGTAGGCTCCACATGCTAGTCCTGCGAGAATAGCTGACCCTAGGGCTGCTGCATCAGTTACTTCGGGTACTTTTATTTTAAGTCCTGTTATGTTCGCCTTGATCCTATTCCATAGGCGTATTCTAGTTTCGCCTCCAACCATAAAGACTTCACTTACCTCGACTCCTAGTTCTTTTAGAGCTTTTAGTACTCCTAAGTACTGGTAAGCTACTCCTTCTAGCACCGCCCTAAATAAATGAGCCCTAGTATGGCTACGCAGTATTCCGAGAAAAATTCCTCTCGCCTTAGGGTTTGGTTTAGGCAGGCGGGCGCCCCATAGGTAGGGATAGAACATTAGTCCGTCGCAGCCAGGGCTTACCTTAGAGGCTTCTTCCTCAAGTAAAGCATAGAAGTCTCCTGAAGCCTCTTGGCTCAGCAGCTCCATGAACCACTGGAGAGAAGCTCCAGTAGAATTCACTACCCCCTCATACTCATAGGTATTTGGGACTACGTGGTAGCAGCAGTCAAACCTATAGCTTTTATCGGGCCTAGGACTAAACAAAGGTACCTCAAACGCTGTCCCTGTGCCAGTACCTATGCACACAGACCCCTCTTTAAATACGCCTGCTCCAAGCGCCTCACATGGTCTATCTCCTCCTCCGGCGGCTACCGGAGTTCCGGGCTTTAGGCCAGTTTCCTCGGAAGCTTTTCCTGAGACTTCTCCTACAGCTTCCCATGAGCCCTTTATTTCAGGCAAAATATCCACTGGTATTCCTATGGCTTCACATATTTCTTCGGACCATTTTCCTTTCTTTAAGTCAAGTAGCATTGTTCTAGAAGCCATACTGTAGTCTGTAGCTTTTACTCCAGTTAGCTTGAATATTATGTAGTCTTTTGGAAATAAAATTACGTGAATTTTATTAAATACTTCGGGAAGATTTTCTTTAATCCAGAGTATTTTTGAGGCAGAGAAAATGTAGTCGCTTGGAAGCCCTGTTATTTCAAGTATTCTTTCTCTTAAAAGAATTTTCTCTATTTTCTGTTGCTGAGGAACAGTTCTGTTGTCAAGCCATATTATACTCCTGTAAAGTACTCTGCCTTCTCTATCTAGAGGAACGACTGCTTCTCTCTGGGAGTCTATAGATACACCTATAATGTCTTCGCCTTTGACTCCTGTTTCCTTTAATAGAGTTCTAATAGCTTGAGATGCTGCTTTCCACCATTCTTCAGGGTCTTGTTCAGCCCAGTCTGCCCGCGGATAGTAGATCTTGTGTTGGACTGAAGCTTTGCCTACTATTTTTCCATTGAGAGTGAATAGAACAGCTTTGCAGGCAGAAGTACCTGAATCTATTCCAAGCAAATAAGGGGGTTTATACACTCTTATTTAATTTGTCTAAAAAATAAATACTTTAGCCTATAGTTCAGCTACGCCTTTTCGCGGACTATTCTTCAATAGAGTATTTTTATGACTCGTGTACAGCCAGTAAATAGTGCTGAGGAGAAAGTCTGAAGCTTAAGTGCTTAATTTCTTTACTGGAATAGTTTAGTGAACTAACTTAGTGTTTTATAGATTGTTTCTTGATATGTAGATAGTATGTCTGTCTCAGTCAAGGAGTTAGTTTCTAAGATGACTTTAGAAGAGAAATCTATGCTTGTTGTAGGTGCAGGTAAGTCTCGCCGTGTACCTGGAGCTGCTGGTGAAACACGCAGTATTGAGCGGCTAGGTATTCCCTCCATAGTTACAGCTGATGGCCCGCAGGGAGTTAGAATAGAGGGTGATGGTAAACCATATTCTGCGACAGCTTTTCCTTCAGCTATAGTGCTCGCATCTACTTGGAACCCCGAGGTAGTGGAGAAAGTGGGCAGGGCTATGGGTGAGGAAGCTAGAGAGTATGGTGTAGATATTCTCTTGGCTCCTGGCATGAATATTCACAGGAATCTTCTCTGTGGAAGAATCTTCGAGTATTACTCGGAAGATCCTCTTTTGACGGGTGAAATGGCTGCTGCTTTCGTTAAAGGAGTTCAGTCTCAGGGAGTGGGAGCCTGCTTGAAGCACTTTGCGGCGAATAACCAGGAAACTAATAGGCGGTTAGTAGACACTATTGTTTCGGAGAGAGCTCTTAGAGAAATATATTTGCGGGGCTTTGAGATAGCTGTTAAGAAGGCTAAGCCTTGGGCAGTAATGAGCGCTTACAATAAGCTTAATGGAAAGTACTGCTCGGAGAATGAGTGGCTTTTAACGAAAGTGCTGAGAGAAGACTGGGGTTTTGATGGATTAGTTATGACTGACTGGGGTGCTGGAGAAAATCCTGTAGAACAAATGAAGGCTGGAAACGATTTACTGATGCCGGGTAATGATGATCAGGTTAAAGCGATTATTGAAGCTGTTAAGAAAGGTGAGCTGAGTGAAGAAATCTTAGATAGAAACGTAAAGAACATACTGAAGGTAATTGTTAAAACTCCTGCTTTTAAAGGCTACAAGTACTCTAATAAACCGGACTTAGAAGCTCACGCTAAAGTAGTCTACGAGGCGGCAGCCGAGGGAACAGTGCTCCTCAAAAACGAGAACAATACTCTTCCTTTAAGCAAGGAGACTAAAATAGCTGTATTCGGGACAGGGCAAATAGAAACTCTTAGAGGAGGACTTGGAAGCGGCTGGACTCACCCTAAATACACTGTAAGTATACTTGAGGGCTTCAAGGAAAGATGTCTGAAAATAGACAGCGAGCTCGCCGAAAAATACGAGAAGTATGTCGAGGAAATGAGAAGCAGAGAAGAATATAAACCTAAGAGGCCTGACATACCTTTGCCTCCTCTGCCTCAAGACTTTTTAAGTGAAGAAGAAGTAGAGAAGTATGCTGAGAGAAACGATGTAGCGGTAGTCGTTATATCGAGGCTGTCTGGCGAGGGATGGGACTTAAAGCCTGTAAAAGGAGGCTTCTACTTAAGCGAAGACGAAAAAAGCTTACTAGAGAAAGTCTCTAAGGCTTTCCACAAGTACAGGAAAAAGGTTGTAGTAATTCTCAATATAGGTTTGCCTATAGAAGTGGCTAGTTGGAGAGACTTAGTTGACGCTATTCTACTGATATGGCAGCCTGGACAAGAAGTAGGGCGAGTAACAGTCGACGCGCTAGTAGGAGTAATTAATCCTTCAGGCAAGCTTCCTGTAACATTTCCTAAAGACTACAAAGATGTTCCTTCGTGGAGTTTTCCAGGAGAACCTCCCGATAACCCAGTGAAAGTAGTTTACTATGAAGATATTTACGTGGGATACAGGTACTACGATACCTTCGGTGTAGAGCCAGCCTATCCATTTGGCTATGGACTCAGTTACACGGAGTTCGAGTACAGCGACCTCGAAGTAGAAGTCTCCGAGGACTCCATTAAAGTGAAATTCAAAGTAAAGAATGTAGGCAAATATTCTGGAAAAGAAGTAGCCCAGATCTACGTGAGTCCATCTAGAGGAGAAATACCTAAACCTCTACAAGAACTTAAAGGATTCCGCAAAACAAAGCTGCTTCAGCCAGGAGAAGCAGAAGAAATAGAAGTAGAAATACCTTTGAGGCTTCTAGCAAGCTATAGCTGTGGAAAATGGATAGTAGAGGCGGGAAAATACGAAATAAGAATAGGAGCATCGTCAAGAGACATAAAGCTCAAGACTGAAATTACTTTAAAGAAATCTCTGTTCTACGAACCTTAATTAACTTAAATTAAGCATTTTATTTACATTAATTTGAACACTGTTAAAATAATTTTTCTCTTTTCTGCATATTTCAGTTTTCTTTGAGGAATCGTATGCGTATAATATCTAGAACATCTAATTCAATATCCTTAGGACTTCTCCACTAAAGGTTAAGAAAGTAAATGTCCATCATCTGGTAGTACTGGTATCAAAGAATATATAAGAATACCAAAATATTACTAATTTAATCTCCTTGTTAGCTTTTCGCACGAGACTTTTAAGATACCTAAAATAATGCATACGAATATGTGCAAGTTATTATCGTAGTGTTGGTCTTAAGGGTCTGTTCTCTACTTTGTTTTTCTTAAACTATAACACTTACTAATTATTCAACTGTACTATTATCATAGTATAAATAGAAAAGTATATAAGGTATAGGGAGAAAACGATATAAGGGGGCAATATGAATGATTTTAAAATGATTTCAGTGCTAATCATGGTAGAAATCTTGTTCTTCTCCTTACCCTTCCTCCTCGCAATTTATGAAGAAATAGTAGGAGAAGTAGGAGAAACTCTTGAGGGAACAGTAGGATTGATTTCTGTGCTAGGTCTCATATTTGCACCCGTATTAGTAACTAGCTTTTTCTCACAAAAAGAGGAGGAGCTTGAAAGAATTAGGGAGAGAATAAGCGGAAGAAGTGTTCATAGAAAGAAACCGTACGAGGAAAAGACTACTATTTTACCTGTGAGGCGACAAGAAGAAGACCAATATATTGATTATTACATTGATTATTGCTATGAAGAATAATTCTATAATTAAAGAGAGTTTTACAAGTGCTTGTTTTTCTTTAATATAAGGAGACTTAAATACTTAGTTTTAGCCTAAAAATACTAGCGAAAAGGTTATTGAGTAGAGTTTCAGAGACTCTTATTTCTTAAGTGCCTTAAGTATCTGGATTCCTGAGAAAATAGATGCTAGGGAATTCAATGCAATAAAAATTAAGTCTGCTTCGAGAACAGCGTATACTGTAAGTAGAACTGAGCCTGTGAAGTAAAGTAGAGAGAGTCTCAGTGGAACTTCTTTGCCTACACTTATGATCCAGCCAGCAACAATGAACACTAAACCTAAGACACCGAGCACTGCAACTAGCACAAAGCATACTTTTATGCAGATTATATAAACTTTCTTTAACGCAGATATTTGAAAAAAGGATTTAGTACACTATATTTTCTTTAAACAATATAATGAAATAATATTGAGAAAGCTTAAACAGACTTATTGCTTAAACAATCTTCTTGCGCACAATATTCACTCTAGTAGAATCAGGTACATCTATTTTCTTAATTACAAGCTTTCCTCCAATACTTTTCTCACAAACTTTAATAATGACCTCAATAAGTGGACAAGCTACAGGCTCAAATTTCTCCATTTTAGTTAACTCCAAAAACTCAGCAATCTTCATATTTTTAAGCTCTACTACAACAGTATCTCCTTTCTCGCAAATACACATATCTCCAGCAACCTTCAATTTCTCCACAAAAAGGCTCTTCACTTCATCTACTGAAGACTCTTTACTTAAAACACCTCTACGAACAAGATAGCCAATAAGCTCATCTGAAGCGGCCCTAGACAAAACTATACCCCCTTTATCCAAAACTTTATACGCTACCTTATTAACAGCATACATATAAGCAACAATAAACAGTCTACTCGGCCCTTCAGACACACCTACTCCTCCTACAACCATTATATAATACTTATGAAACTTTTCTCAAAACAGAACACACTGCATTTTACCTAAGGACTCAGTACATTTCTGAGCTCTCTCCAGTTATAAAGATCTATTAAATCTCTATAATTTTTATGTGTACTCCAAACATTTCTCAAAAGATTATCCTCTGTTAAAAGAGCATCTGCGTAAACTAAAGCTGTCGAAAAAATTATTCTATCAAAATAGTCCTTTATCCCTAAATCTAACAGCCTATTTTCTTCATCGGCTATTTACTCGTTTACTAGTGGAGTCAACTTTATGAAAGTAGTATAGCGTAAAAATTCAAGCAAATACCTATACTCTTTTCTTAATTTACTACGAAGAACAGGATTTCCTTTAGATTTACTTATGATAATCCATTTGAGTTCAATAAGGGAAACTGGAGACACTAGAAAATAGATGTTTTCGCACTAAACAAGATTTTAGAGTCTTCCTTAGTAAATTTATCTGTTTCAATACCTGATAAAGGCATCAGATAAGTTGTATCAAGCAGAAGCCTCATAGGCCAAACTCTTCCTGAATTTTCTCAGATATTTTTCAGCTTCCTCAAAAGATATTTTAAGCACAGGTTTTCTCTCGAGCAATTCTTCAAGAGTCACAAGTTTCCTAGCAATTACTTCTTTATCAGTCACAATAGCAATAACTTCTCCTGGAGCAGATATTCCAGCCAGTTTTCTCAGCTCTTTAGTAGTATAGATTTCACCAAGTTTACTCACTTTAAGTCTGAAAATTTTCATTTTTTCGGACATCTGATAAAATCCTCTTTTTCCGACTAATTAACTATTCTAACAAATTCCTAGGGAAAAGAATTCTACAAGTTGAATACGCGTAGGCAATTAAGTGCTATCAGCGAAGGTCGAGGACATCACCTATCAGCCTTGCCGGAGTCATCACTAATCTAGGAAATATTCAAGGACTATATAACTTTATAATAAAAAGGAGGTGAAGAGGGGCGCCCCCGGCTCAAGCGGGCCCCGCTTTCATTCAATCCCCTTACGGGACTGTCGGCGGGAGCCCTCAAGAAAACTAGAATAGAGGGAAAATTTATATCTTATTTCAAGAAAGAGTTAACTGTATTAAATGATGAAGGGCTCTTGTACAGAAACGATGAAGAACACTTGATGAACTGACATTTTTGTTAGTTGGCCTGTAAATGAGCTGATTAAGTTATACAGAGAAGGTGTATCTGGTAGCTGAGTATGCCAAGATTTAGAATCGAGTGAATGACTGTATGTCGTTACTTTAACGAGCCAGTGTGTTGAAGAAGAGTAAAGGGAGTTAACTGCCTTAAGTTTCAGTAAGTTTATGGAATATGAGAGGATACAGGAATTATAGGTTCTTCAAAAATGTCTCCGAAGATAGACGTCAGGTCAAGTTCTCTGTCTAGAATCGGATTTTTCCATGTTGTAATGAAGGCCCATACGCCGTCGCCGTCTTTATCTAGGATCGTGTACCTTAATTCAAGTACAACAAGAGGATAAACACGACTGATTTTACGAATACTTCTTGCTAATGCATACCCATTATCAAATAGCTCGTTTATGAAACCTTTACTTACTCCCCATACAGGTATGTATAGATCTATAAATTCCATTAAAATTGATTGAAAGATTACTGTATCGAGATAAAGTGAATCTATAATCTTAAAATCTATGTAATTTTCTTCTCTTTCCTTATCAATAAATAGTATAACTAAATCGCTGTAAGGCTGTACTATTGGCCCTTCTTTTTTCTTGTATACTGTTCCAGCTACTGTATAGCCGAGTACGCCGTCTCTATGGATTGGAATTAAAACAGGAGATATTTCAAATTCATCTTTGTACATAAAAGCAATAAAGTAGTCTCCATTTACTCCAAGTTGATCTAAAGATATGTAAAGCTTTTTATACTCTGATATTTTACGACTTTTTACTCTAATATTTGAAGTTACGTCGATAAACATTTTTCTCCTTGTTTTAGGGTGTATGCCTACATAGTCGAATTTAAAGTATTTGTCATTTAGGGAGGTTGAAGGCTTTAGGTTTAATTCTTTTCTATACAAGTGATAGAACAGGAGTTCGTTCTTTAAACCATTAATAAACCGTTTATCAATTCTATTGCTGTATGAATCAAGAATACCGGATACTTCTGAGTAAGCTAATTCATCATTGCTGGTTTCTTTTAATACTTTACCATATTCTTCATGTAATAATTGTCTAAGTTTTTGGTAGTTCCATAGATAGTTGCGAATAAATGATTCCCGGGCTACAATTTGGTTTAACAACTATTAAATTATTTCCGTACAGAAGTGTTGAAAGATACATAAGATACATTTGCTGCGGTCTTAGAGAAAGTCTTTCAGAAGATTTTTTAGTGTGTAAAGTATATGTATTGCTTTAATCTAATTTATACTGGGTGGTTTTAAGTGAGTAGTCAGAGAGTAGTTAAGAGGGCTTCTGATTTTGTTGAGCGGACAGCTACTTCAGCTGTAGTGTCTTTTCCGGAGGATGGGTCAGTGTTTGTTATAGATTTTCTGAAGCCTAATATTGATATTGTAGTAGATGAGCGGGGGAAGATTGTTAATGTTCGAGGAGAACTCGAGATAACTGCGAGAATAGTTCTTCCTCCTATGGTATGTAAAAGGCTACTTAATGCGTTAAAGAATTCTATCGAAAAATATGAATCTGCGTTTGGAGAAATACATGTTAAGAGACCTGGAGGAGAGAAGAGTCGTAGTTAAGTCTGCTTAGTGGTGAATATGAGCAGGGTTAAAGCAGAAAATATTCCTCGTGTATATTCTTTCGAATCAGAGGCTCTCTCAGCATTATATACGAGTGTAGCTACGGGGGAAAAGGTAGAGTGTAGTGTAGAGGCTTTTGTGTTGAAAGGGATAGTCTCATTTCTTGTACGTGACCAGCTAGTAAGTAGAAGCAGACACTGGTTTATTTTCGGTGAGCCTTCAGCTAAGATTCCGAGGCTTGTTTCTGAAGTAAGAGAAGTTTCAGAATCCTTCAAGTCAGTAACTACAGAGGCTATTGAAGTCGCGGCTTTAATGGAGAGTATTGAGCGTGAGTGGCCTGAAGTGGCTAGAATTGTGTATAAGCTTAAATCAGGTAAGGTTCTCGACGAACGTGATGAAATGTGGGTAAAGGAACTCGCTGAAGCGACTGGGTGGAGTAGAGAAGATGTTATTGAAGACTTAGCTGAAATCGACTCTGATCCCTCTGAGAGAGCAGAGAAATACAGAAAGCTTTATAGGAAATATTTTCGTGAAGCAGTAGAGTTTAAAGAGAAGGGTGACGACCGACAGGCTTCTGAGAAACTCTGGGGAGCTATAGTGGCGTTAATCAAGTTCTATGCGGCTAAAAAGAATGTTCCTATTGTACACTGGAGTCGCGGTAAGCTAGAACACTTTATTACAAATAGTATTAAGCCTCAGCACCGAAAACTTTTCAGAGACCTACTCGATAAAGGGCAGACTCTTCACGAACACTTCTATGAAGGACACCTCGATAAAACCACATTTGAAGAAAGATGGAACGAGCTAATAGAACTACTTAAAAAATCCATAGATATCGTGAAACTATAGATAGTTCTATTTAAAGACACTAATAGAGGTATTTTAGCTCAGAGAATATAATATTGCTAAAACGAGATACTGTATTTTAACGAAAATTACCTTGAACTCTACTGGGAAAATAAATGTAATAAGTAGGTTTTAGTTACCATAATACCTGTATCTAAATTAGTACTCTTTAATCTCTTTAAGAAGAAGATAAGTATTTATTAACATTGTTAATATTTATACTGGTGGATAGTGCCGAATATTTAAGGTAATTTACTTAATTATACAGCTACTTATTTTAATTTGAATAAAATATTATTGCTTTCTTTTGCTATTAAAATTAACAAGCAAAAATTTAAAATAAATTCATTACCTCTACTAACATGAAAATGAGAAGAGAAACAGTACTTAAAATATATAGCAAGAAGGGATTAATATGGTTAATATAGTTTTTAGAGATGCTTTTAGGGCTTTAAGATTTATTTGGCGCAAAGCTTTGCTAATAGTATTGCTATGGCTTTTATTAATGATAATAAACTACTATTATGTGCATATAAAAGCTGATTTTATAGATGTTTTATCTGATATAGGTTTGAGGGGCTATTTAGATACTATAGAAATAGTTAATATGATAGTGCTGCTTTTTATTTTAAGTATTGTATGCGATGTAATTAATTTTGTAAGTGAATATCTTTTGCAGTCAATAGGTCCTCAAGTTTACCGAATTCTTGCCTCGATGTTCGCTGAGAAACTAATTAGAATAAGACCGTATAGGTTGCTGAGTTCGGGAGATGTTATAGCAAGATTTGTGTCGGATTTAGAGCCTCTTTCTGAAATTCTTGGGGGACTCGTTATTGCTATAATTATTCAAGTACTTAGAGCAGCTATAGGCACTTATATTCTATATTCATTAAGTCCTCACCTTACTTTAATTACTTTAATAACGCTGCCTATATATCTTGTAGTATTTAAGTTAGGGTCTAAGAAAGTTTCAAGTGCTTCTGAGAAAGAAAGAGTAGCTATGTCTAATTTAGTAGAATCAGTTAAAATGATTACTGATGGAATAAGTTTCATTAAAAGAACTTCTTCTGAAAAATACTTCAAGAAAATATTTGCGGAGAGTCTTTGCTCAAGAATAAATAGATTTTTAAAGCTTATTTTTATTAAAGAACTACTGCATAGGTCTTTTTATTCTTTAGAAAAGTATCTTTCACTAATGCTTTTGACTATAGGAGGTTATTTTGTCTACTTAGGATATACTACTATAGGAAGTGTTATTGCATTTATAGGTGCTGTATATAATGTATACGAGCCAACGTACAATTTATCTCAACTCTTAACAAGTGTCTCTCTCTACGAACCCTACCTTACTAGATTTTATGAGGTACTAAGTATTGAGGAAGAAGAAGATATTGGAAGAGAATTAAGTAAAATAAAGTCTATAGAGTTAAAGAATGTTTACTTTAGAGTTCTAAAGGGAGTTAGTCTTGAAATAAAAGAGGGAGAGAGTATAGGGATAATTGGTCCTACGGCCTCGGTAAAACAACGCTGCTTCTTCTACTTTTAAGACTATATGAGCCAGAGAAAGGAAAAGTTCTTATTAATGGAGTCGATTACAAGGAGTATAAAGTTTCGTCTCTTAGACGCAGAATATATTACTTGCCTCCAGAAGATTTCTTTTTCAAAGGACCACTTATAGATAATTTAACTTTAGGCAAGCATATAGATCACAGAAAGATACGTAGAGTTCTGGAAATATCTAAAGCTGACTTCGTTCACGATATTAGTGGAGAGCTTGATCCAGAGAAATTGTCTACTGGTGAAAAACAGAGACTAGCTCTCGCTAGAGCACTTCTTTTTGAGCCAGATGTCCTTATTTTGGATGAAGCATTAGATGCAGTAGATTCAATAACAGAAGAAGCCATATTAAAAGAACTAAAAAATATTTTTAGAGAAAAAATACTTATAATAGTTTCACATAGATCTTCTGCCCTCAAACACGTAGATAAAATATATGTAATCGAAGACGGTAAAATAATAGACAAGGGATCACATAAAGATCTTTTAAAGAAATGCAAACTATATAAAAATATTTTACTAAAGCAGAATGTCAATTAGTTCTATTTCCTAAATAATTTTAAAATTAATAAAGATTATTCATAAATAATGTACTTAGCATAGAATATTAATTCAATTAAATGTTTGAACCATGTTATTTAATTAATGGTTGTTACATTATTTTGTATTTGTTCGTCTATCCTACGGTAGATTAGTCGCTTTTTAGCAAAAATAGAGTAAAATCAAGTCTATCTATGGCTTAGTTTGAAAAATGTAAATATTTTACATAAATTTTTGCGAGATATTTATGTCTATGAAATATAGCATGGTTCGGAGATTGTAATTGTATTCGAGTAAAACTCTTCGATGGAATACACTTAAATTACATTTTAGGAGCCTATATGACAAAAAACTAAAACTCACTAAAACATAGGATTTTTATATATCTAACGTTCAATTACACACGAATCTTTCGGGTAGGGGGAGAGGAGAGGACTTCTCCTGTTCTTCCCGCAATTTTTTCTTTAGTTAATTTTACTCTAACTGAAAGAACCGTAGGACTAAGTATTGGTTGCCTAAAGTTAGTTAAGTCTCTGAGTCTTTATTTTCCGGTAGCGAGAAAGATTTCGTAAAAGTAAAGCCTAATAAGTTTTCTCTGCAGTAAAGTTACATGAACTCTAAAGCTAGGCTTGTTGAAGCTATTTTATGTGAATCACCTGATCGAGTACCCGTAGCGCTGAGGCCTGGTAGGTTTATTGAGTGGCTTTATGGGAGAGGTGATTGGAGGGGGCAGCTTAAAGCTACTGAAGACTTCAACTGCGATGGCTTTATTTATGTTGAAATATGGCCTCCTGATCCTCTGCTGTGGTCTGATGCTCCCTTTCCTAAGCAAGTTAGAGTTAAGAGGAAAATTGTTACTGAAAACGGTAAACGTTATCTTGTGAGAGAAGTTGAGACTCCTAAAGGCTCGTTGAGAGAAGTTAGGAGAATAGTAGATGAATATCTTTTGGTTAAATTAAGGTCTATGGATATTGTTTCTGATAAATGGTATTCTGAAGAATACCCCCTTATAAAAGAGTATTTTGTTAAAGATTATAGTGATTTAGATGCTTTAGAATACTTACTCAATCCTTTCACGGGATCTATGCTTAAAGAACTTAAGGACGCTGTAATGGCTACAGGATCTAAAGGAATAGTTCACGCTTCATTTCCTTCTCCCGTGAATGAAGCAGTACACGCCTATGGTCTAAAAAATCTGCTTGTAGCCTGCTATCGTGAACCAGGTTTCGTTAGAGAACTTCTTGAAATATTCCAGAGCTATCTCATCGATTTAATTCAGCTAGTGTTGAGTGAGACGGCTGTCGACGCAATTCATGTTTCTTGGTGCTATACTTCGCTTAGCTCGGGTTGGAGCCCGAGGCTTTGGGAAAAATATATTGAGCCTCTGGTTAAGGAGCAAGTAGAAGTAACTCATATATACGGAGGATTTTATCACTACTATGATGACGGAGAGTGTATGAGGCTTCTGCCTCTTCTCAAAGACTCTGAAATAGATATTCTTTCTACTCTGCCTCCACCTCCGCTTGGAGACGCGGATATAGCTGAAGCAAAGAAAATAGTTGGCGACAAAATATGTCTTGTAGGAAATCTTGACATACAGCTTCTCAGATACGGCAAGCCCGGTGAAGTACTCGAAGCTGCCCGCAGAATTGTTCACGAGACTGCTCCATATCTTGGCTTTATACTGGGGCCTAGCGACGGATTACATGCACATACTCCTCTGGAAAACGTTAAGGCTTACGTAAAAGCGGCTGAGAAATATCCTATAGCGGATCATTAAGCTAAAATCTAAGTTCAGTTTTACTATAAGTAGGGATGATCGAGTAAGTCCCTCCTGAACTAGTGATGAGCGACCATCCGGTGACCGTTAAAATCAGCAGCTCGTGCCTGTCTTCATTATTCAGGTTAGAGGAGGCTCATCACTAATACTTCTTTATTCTTAATCAAAAATAAGGCTAACTCTCTCCACAGATAGTGCAGTCCTTTCTTCTATAAACTTCTGCTACAGTAAAGGTATTTGTATAGCCGTTAAAGAGAAGCATTTTATTTTTCAGTACTTCGCCGAAACCAGTTATTATCTTGAGTGCTTCCTGTACTTCAAGTGCTGCAATTAAGCCAACTGTCGTCGCTACTATAGGAGGTCTTTCTTCTTCTCTAATTCTTGGAGGCAAAATACATTGAAGGCAAGGAGTTTCACGCGGAATAACTACAAGAAGCTGTCCACTTAAACCCTTAACTCCAGCGTGAACAAAAGGCTTGTTCTCCTTTACGCAGACTTTATTGACAATAAGTCTTGTTTTCCAATTATCTAGTCCATCTACAATTACGTCGGCTTTCTTTACTACTTCTCGGGCATTCTCTTCATTTACCTCAGCTACTACAGGCTCCACTTCTACTTCAGGATAAAATTCTTTGATTTTTTCAGCAGCTTTCTCGACCTTAATTTCTCCTATGTCTCGAGTCCAGTAGAGAATCTGCCTATTTAAATTACTTAACTCTACTTTCTCTTTGTCGACTAAAGTAAGCCTGCCTACACCTGCTGCAGCTAAATAGAGCGCCGCAAATGAGCCTAATCCACCTACACCTATTACCGCTACCGTAGACTTCTTCAACTTAACTTGAGCCTCTTCCCCGAAGAGAGCTATTTGCCTAGAAAATCTCTCTTTTTCATTTGCAGACAACATACACTATGTTTCTACATTATCAACTAAATATAGTTTAAGAGCGATGCGGATACCTGCTAGCAGTACTTAAGGAGTACAATTAAGTACATAAGTACTACAAGTACTAAAGGTATATAAGTACGAGTGTATAATAATTGGCATATGAGTGAAGTAATAAAGGCGGAGATCAATAGGGCACTGGCGCTTAGATTTAGGAAAAAGGCTATGGAAATTTACGGTTATAGAAAGGGGGCTCTTAAGCTAGCGCTAGAAGATATTATTAGCAGATTTGTATATGAGGGAGAAGCAAACTGGGGAGAGCTTCAAGGTAAGCTCAAAATTAAAAAGACTTCTGTAGAGCTTCAGCACGAAGCTTGGAGAAAAGTTGATTAACTATGTTACTGGTAGACACTTGTATATTCCTCGAATTACTTTTAAATCAAAGTAGAGCTCAGGAGTGCAGAGAATTTCTTGATAAAATTGCTAGAGGAGAGTTAGAAGCTATAGTTACTACATTCACTATTCATGCAATTGAAGCTATTATTAAAGAAGCTGATACAATTTTAAGTTTTTTAAGAAACATATTGGCGTCAAAAGGATTATATGTGTATGTTACAACTATTTCAGATGAAATTGCAGCAGCTATATTAATGAGCAAAATAAAAAGAGATTTCGATGACACATTACATTATTATGTTGCAAAAAAGCTTGGAGTCGAGGCAATAGTAAGTTTTGATAAACATTTTGGTGGATTAGATATTCTCAGAAAAGAGCCCCAAGATTATCTTTAATTGAAAGCATTTAAGTGTTTTATTTAACCTGAGCTATACTCTATTTAAAGCTACAATCTGTCTTAATTTTACTGAATCAACTGAGACAATTTTTAATATTGTCTGCCTACAAATATGTCTGTAATGACTATTAGAGCAAATTTGTTGCTTGTAAGGTACGGTGAAATTACCTTAAAGTCTCCTGAAGTGCGAAGTCGAATGGAAGCAAAACTAGTTAGAAATATTAAACTTCAGCTAAATTTAAAGAAAATCTACGACTATACTATTAGGAGAGAGCCTGGAAGAATTTTTATTTATACTGATGAAGTAGATGCTTGCCGAGAAGTCTTACGTAAAGTTTTCGGCGTAGTATCTTTTAGTCCTGCCGTCGAAGTCGAGAAAGACTTGTCTGCCATAAGGGAAGCTGTACTTAAAGCAGCTGAAGTTATTTTAAGCGAAGGCATGAGCTTCAGTATTCGGGCACGGAGATCAGATAAAGCTTTCGAGTACAGCAGCAAACAGCTAGAAGAAATCCTTGGAGCCGACGTTCTAGAGCATATTAAAGGAGTTAAAGTAAACTTAGATAACCCAGATAAAACAATATACGTTGAAGTAAGAGGAGAATCAGCTTACATTTTCTACGAAGTAGTCCCGGGGCCCGGCGGTCTTCCCTATGGGGTAGAAGGAAAAGTAGTAGCACTTATTTCAGGGGGCGTCGACAGTACGGTTGCTGCGTGGATGGTAATGAAGAGAGGGTGTAGTTTAGTGCCAGTACACTTTGATATGAGTCCTTTCTACGGCGAAGACGCTAAAGAAAGAGCTATTTCCGTCCTCAAGTGGCTTAGAGACTGGGTTTCAGAGAGAAAGTGGAGAGCATATATTGTGCCTCTAGGAGAAGTCCACGAAAACATAGACATTACGCCTCGCTACCGCTGTCTTTTATGCAAACTGCTAATGCTTAAAGTAGGCGAGAAAATAGCTGAACTAGAAAAAGCTAAAGCAGTAGTTACTGGAGAAAGCTTAGGGCAAGTAGCCACCCAAACACTAGACAATCTCTACTTTCTAACGACCAAAGTAAATATACCCGTTTTTAGACCAGTCTTAACTTATGATAAAAACGAGATATTAGACTACGCTAGAAAAATAGGTGTAGCTGAAATATCTGACAGGAAAGTAGAATCATGTACATTAAGCCCTAAAAAGAAAGGTTATCGCGTAGTAACACATGCATCGGAGAAAACAGTCTACGTCATAGAAAAGGCTCTAAAGGAAAGTACTTACGGATCTCTTGAGAAGATTATTGAGTATCTTGTTTCAAAGACAAAAGTACTTAACCTTTAATATTTTTTGACAAGTTCTCGTCAAGTGAATGAAGTAGCTTAGCTATACGCTTAGGACTATTATCAACTATTATTCCACTTTTTCACACTCTGTCATAAGTTTCTCTGAAGGTTTTTCAGCATAAATGAATAGTATGAGTGCATTAGGTTTTTCTCCTCTAATTTTTTCAAAAATTCTGGCTCCTTCAAGTAATTGCTCTATGTCAGTGAACTCCCCTGTTTTAGCTATTTCTACTAATGCAATTAACTTTTTTCCATAAATTACAGCATCGACTCTATATGGATCTTGAGGCAGACTTTCTACGCGCAAGTTATACTTACTACAAAATTCTCTTAGATTGTTAATTAAACTCACTTCAATAAGCTTTCCTTCAACTCTGGCTATATGCCCTCTTAGCCTTAAGTCTTCTTCCAAACGTAGCTTTCTTTCAAGCTCTAAACTCTTTCTCAGCTCAATTACAGCTTTCGAGAGTTCTCTCACTGTTTCTGTAAGCTCTATAGTTTCTATAATGAGACCGGATACTATTTCAGATACTTTCTCGTAGTCGCCTGTTCTCAAAGCATCTGCGATACTTCTTTGAAGATATTTTTCGAGATCTTTTCTTCTTTTTGACATATAGCCACCTTATATTCGAATATCTTGTTATAGTTTTATTAACTTATTTACTGACTACTGCTCCTATTTTAGAGACTCCACGTACATTTTGGACAACTATAATATTTACTCCGGGTTTCACTCCAACAAGTTTTCCGGGAGTTATTATCAAATACTGTGTTTCAGGATTCTTTTCAGCAAGTGATACTAGTAGCTTGAATATTTCTTCACGGTTACGCGGATCCATATGCACATCGAACTCGTCTATTGCTCTAAACGGAGATCTTATATGTTGCTGAAGAGCTAGGAGAAAACACATTATAGCTGTCGTTCTTTCACCGCCACTTTGGGTATAGGGATCTAGTACCGTCGGCGAAGAACCTCTAAAGCCTACAAGAATTTGTATACCGGCTTTCTCTATGTCGTCTATGTTCTCTATTCTCACGTCGCCTACTGCATCAACATGTGACAAGAACTCTACAAAAGTTTTCCTCACGTCCTCTATGAGCTCGAGCAGCTTATTTTTCCAAATACTATATCTATAGTTTAGTTCTTCGAGTGCTTTCCGCCTATTCTCGGCCACTTGTGCTGCTTTCTCCTTAAGTTTCTCGAATGCTTCTCTATACTGAGCGTATATCTGTTCAACATCTTCAGTAACATCCTTATAAGACTCTATCAGAGCCTCCACTCTATTCAGCTCCTTCTCTATTTCACGTATATCTCTCGAAGACTCTACTTTCTCGCCAGTACTCATGGCAACTTTGAGTGCTTTAGCTAGCTCAGCTCTGTGAACTTGAAGAAGATCTTTGAGCTCACTTATTTTCTCTTCAGCAAGCTTTATCTTAAACTCGGTTACTTTCTCTTCAGCATGTTTATCAGAAAAAACAAACCACTTTTCTCTAAGCTCCTGCAGGACAGCAGCTAAATCTACATTATTTCTGCTTAAAGAAAGTATTTTCTCCTCAATGTCGGAAATGCTTGTTAAAATCTCTTCTTTCTTGCAGCGAGTTTCACTTAGGTAGTACGATAAATCTTTTACTTCTTTTTCAAGACCTTGTATTTTTTCTTCAATACTCTTTACTTTTTCTTCACAGTCTCTTACAATAGCCCAAGCTTTTTCCCTAATTAAGTAGTTTTTTCTGTCGATTAAAGCTAGTTTCTCTAGGTAACGCTCATATCTCTTTTTCCACTTCTCTAACTCTTCTTCAGCTTTAGCCATAAGCTTTTTAACTTTTTCTTCTTCTCTCAAAGTATGTTCAAGTTTCTTCATAGCATTGAGTATAGCTTTGCGGTATCCTGTGAGCCCTGTAGCGTCTTCTATAAGACTTAGTTTTTCTTGTGGCGATAGAAAAGCAAACTCTTCTATCATGTTTTGATGCATTATAATAAACATGTTATTGGGATTAAGGCCTATTTTCTTGAGTAGACGCTCTACTTCATGTTTAGTAATTACTCTGCTGTTCAATTCATGCCAATACTTCCCGTCGCTTCTCAAGTATCTAGTTAAATAGAATTCATCGTATTTCCAGCGGGGCAGAGGTCTCTTACCTTTCCTAGGAGAATTGTCTATTACTACAGTAACTCTAGCAATATCTTCTCCTCTTCTAATTAAATTGCTGAGTCTTCTTCCTCGCTCAGTATAAGTTTGTCCCAGGGCTACAGCTATAGCTAAAAGAATGGAAGATTTTCCCGCGCCGTTGGGACCTGTAATAATGTTGAGGCCTGCTGATAAAGGTATTCTAGCGTACTTATATGACATAAAGTTCTCAATAATAACTTCTTTAATTAAAGGCCTTCTGTGCTCCCCCACAGCTTGTACCATTGACTTATAGTATCTCTAATAAATATAGGTAGTGATACTTATTTCGGAGATAATAGCCGGGGTATTGTTAAATTAACATATGTTTATAAAACTAGTTATTTTTCATTAAATATTTTAGAATCAAGTTTAAAGTCAGTAAGTTTATATTTTGCGGTACCCTGTTTTTTCGCACAATTCGTGTATTTGTTTTTAGTAAGAAGGTATATTTTGAGAACGCTTTCTGATGCTTTTTTGAGTGTTTCAGACTGAAAGCCGAAATATGATGCTAGTATTGAGGCATATATTTTCTTTCCTGTAATTTTTTCTGCTATTGCCGTACTTTTTTCTAATTGTTCTATTTTAGTAGGGGGGCATTGTTCTCCGAAGTAGGCTTCAAGTACTAGTACTCTGTTGTCGATGGTTTCTATTATAGCGTTTACTTCTCCTAAGGCACCTTCATATCTATAGACTTTGTTGTCTATACAGAAGAAGAAGAGAAAAAGCTGAGAGAAATTATAAGAAAGTATGCCGATATTTTAAAAGAAACTGCTAGAGTAGTTTTTGAGAAAGCATTAGATGAATTAGCACCATGGTTTGAGAATACTTTAGTAGCAAAACATGGATTTACGTTAGAAAGTGGTGAAGTAAAGCATTTAGTATGGGTTACTCTGAACGGCTTAATAGAACTATACTTATCAGAGAGAGGAGTACTAGTAGATCCATTAAAGGACTCCTAAGAGACATTTCTTGTACATGAAAATTAAGTCGAATTAAATATTTAATTGTTATTTTTTCAAAAATATGCTTATTTAAAACATATCTTACTTTAGCGCTTTCCGACCTAAAGTAAGTCAAATATATGTGTACGCTTATTTTCCATATATGCCTTTAGTCTGTAAGATATTCGAGCTTATTGAGTTTCTTGAGCTAGAGTTTATTGCCATGAAGCTCAAGGACTTCAAGCAAGTTTATACCGAGGAAATAGAGGGCAGAGAAATAGAGCTAGGTTCTCTTGTAAAAGACTTATCTCTTCAAGAGAATATTTTGAGCGGCGTTTACGAGGACAGTTTTCTTGTAGAGCTTCCTTATAGAGGAGAGTATAGGAAAGTACCTGTCTCGAAAGAAACAAAATTCTTTTTTATGAGCCATGATGACAAAGTATTCCTGATTATAGGCGATAGAAAGCTTAGAGCTAATTTCCTGGCGAATAAGTTTTCTAAAATACTTTTTGCTAAGCGCGGAGGAATACTAGAGGCTACTATTAAGCCTCAAGTACTTAAAAGTCTCTATGAGTCTAAGAAAAGCGCTGTTAAAGTAATGTTTTTCGACGACGTAAAAATACCTAATGTAAATAAGCTTTCTCTGTACGGCGACAATGTCGTAGACACGAGTCTTTACGCAGAGTATCTGAAGTACGGTAAGGTCTGGTACATTGTATTCGAGTACAGAGAAGGACTAGTACTGGGCTTAACTAGGAACTGTGTTGTTACAGCTTTCTCTAAGATGAGTGAAGAAGAATTTTATCGCCTTGTCTTTGATGAAATAATTCCGTTAATTTCTACTACAGTAAAAGAAGAATAGCTTAATCTAACTACAAATTATTGGCAGTACTAAAAATAGTCACTTACTGTGACTTACCTTTTAATATTCGATAATATAGTACTATTACATGGGTAAAAGACTTCACATATATATTTGTGGGTCAGCTGGATCTTGGGATGAGTACAATCCTTTCTACGTGGCTAGTAAGAAGTATGCTAAAGAAGTAATGTACCTTATAGCAAAGAAGCCTATGTCTATTGAAGAATTATCTGCAGCACTTAATGTTGATGCCGGCCCCTTGAAGGAAATTGTTGATGCTTTAGTTAAAATAGATGCTGCCGTAATAGAGAACAATAAAGTGAAAGCTAATTTTGTTGTCTTCTTTAAAGAAGACATATATAAAATAAGTAATTTTGCAGAAAAATATAGTAGAAAGCTTTCCGAAAAAATTATTGAGAAGTGGAGTACTATTGAAAGAAAACTGAGTGAAGTGCGCTGTGTTGAACAAGTAGGCTTAAAGAAAGTAGCTTTTGCGGTAATTGGAGCCTATGCTTTAGACTTAGATGCTCTCTCTACATTAAGAGAAAAGGGTTTAGCAATATTTAAGGAACCTAAGCCAGGCAATAGAGAATACATACTGTATGGAAGAGAATACTTTGAGGAACACATTAAGCTAATAAGTGGTCTTTACTGGGGCTGCCATAGTACTATAGTCAATGGAGTAGGCTTCTATACATTCGGGGATCATGCTGGTAGACGCTATGCTATACCTGATGTCAATTTTTCTGAAAAAATATTAGGTGAGTTTAAGTCTGAAGATGAGAGGAAATTTAGGCTTAGGGCTTCTGAACTATTAATTAAAGTGTTTAAGGAAAAGAAATGTTCTAAGGAAACTTTAGTAGAAACGAGTACTGATTCAAAAATCTTAGACTTGCTTTTAGACATGTCTTACTTAAAGGAAGAGAATACTGCACTTTTCTTAAACTATCCCGTCATACTTGAGGAAGATAACGAAAATATTGTAGCTTCAGTTGATTCAGTTGAACCTACCGTAGAGGAAGTTGCTGTAGAAAGTTATCAAGCTTTAGAAAGAAAACTACGTGACATTACTCCGCTTAAAGAAGGCTTTAGCCCTAAGCTAATATTCACAGAAGTGTGGCACTGGATATTCGGTAAAGCTAACAAGATTCTAGCAACAAAAGGCTACATATACGATCCTCTGAAAAGAAAACCTAGTGAAGGAAAATATATTGCCTGGATCCACGTAAATCCGCCGCCTAGGTTTATGTAAATTCTCAAGAATAATTTAAGCGAGCTACCAAGTACTAAGTTGCAGGTAAGTTTTAATGCTAGAGGGCAGGTGTTCAATTTGAGAAAATGGTATTAAAGTATGTTTTCGGACCAGTTCCTTCCCGCCGTCTCGGACGTTCTCTTGGAATAAATAATCTTCCTTCAAAAATATGCACTTACTCCTGTATATACTGTCAGGCTGGACGCACACTTCTCCTCACTAGTGAAAGAAGGCCTTACTCTGAGCCGGAGAAAGTGGCAGAGGAAGTCGTGACTGTAGTAGAGAGACTCGGCGGTCAAATAGACTATGTCACATTTGTGCCTAATGGTGAACCTACACTAGACTCTAATTTAGGCGAGTCTGCTAGCATGATTAAGCGGAAGGTAGAGGTGCCGTTAGCTATTTTAACGAATTCTTCTCTTCTTTCAGACAAAAGTGTTAGAGAGGATTTAATGATATTTGATTTAGTTTCGCTTAAAGTTGATAGTGTTGTAGAAAGTACTTGGAGGAAAATAAATAGGCCTCATAAAAACTTAGTTCTTCAAAAAATACTAAGCGGATTACTAGAATTTTCCGATAACTACACCGGAATTCTTCTTACTGAAACTATGCTTATCGAAGGAATAAATAGCTGCGAAGAAGAGTACTTTAAAGTAGCGGATTTTCTACAAAAACTTAATCCTGATAAAGTGTATATAGCTGTACCTACAAGGCCTCCGGCAGAATTGTGGGTAAAGCCTGCTTCAGAAGAAGAATTGACCAAAGCATACATTATTTTCCAAAGCAAATTGAAGTGTTCAATAGAGCTACTTACTGGAAAAGAGAAAGGAGAATTTATTTCACTAGAAGATCCGGTAAAGTCTCTTTTATCAATTACGTCTGTTCATCCAATGAGGCTGAAGGATGCTTATCGTCTTCTTAGCAGGAAA
>Ga0180301_10000062_pt1 | contig 69465 bp, 82 predicted proteins | sample GuaBasSediGuay16_FD_121797 | JGI IMG/M metagenome (GOLD analysis project Ga0180301, IMG submission 121797) | Subseafloor sediment microbial communities from Guaymas Basin, Gulf of California, Mexico - Guay16, Core 4569-2, 12-15 cm | ecosystem: Environmental > Aquatic > Marine > Hydrothermal...
GGAATGTTCCCTCGGTATCTATGTATACTGCTTTAGCATTAAGTCCTCCTTTGTCATAGGGTAATTGAACCATTACACATAACTGGTGACACAACTGAGTCTTACCAGCACCAAACTCTCCGATAAACTCGGTAATGGCCTTGGTTTCTATTCCTCCTCCGAGTAGATCGTCTAGCGCTTTACATCCCGTTGAAATATAGCGTATGCCTTGCCTAGACTCCCAGAATTCCTTGGCAGTCATGAAAGTTTTTCCCTTGAAAATTAGTTTCTGGGCCTTGATTATTAGTGCTCTAGCTCTATCTTCTGAACCTATAGCTTCAGCCAACTCTTTTACTGAAGCAAAAGCGATGTCTCTAACAGTGTAGTAGCCTGCGTTTCTAAGCTTTTCTGCAGTAACCCGCCCCACTCCTTCAATGTCTTCTAGCTCATATGTTTCGAACTCTTCTTCTATAGGCTCCTCCTCTACTTTAATTTCCTTGGATATTTCTTCGAGAGCATTCTCTACAGCGTCTTCTACTGATACTGTCTCTACTTTATTTCTACTACTTTTTCTACGTTTAGGAGAATACCTTCTACTCATACTTACTGAAGAAATAAGTTACATAGACGAATAAATTTTTCCAGATAGAGGGTCGAAAATATTCCAAGATAATATCTTCAGAAAAGTTAGCAATAAATAGTGAGGCCTGAAACTATTTCACCGTGGGACTTAACGAGGAGTACCAGAAGCTAGTTGAAGAAATTCTATCTTGCAGGAAGTGCGATTTATGGAAAACTAGGACAAATGCTGTAGTGGGAGAAGGACCCCTTAACGCAGAAATAATGTTCATTGGAGAAGCTCCAGGTTATAATGAAGATATCCAGGGTAGACCATTTGTTGGGGCCGCAGGAAAACTTCTAACAGAGCTTATTACTAAGATAATTGGAATAGGGAGATCATCTGTATACATAACGAATGTCGTTAAATGCAGACCTCCTGAAAACAGAGACCCTAAAGAAGACGAGATCAATGCTTGTACTCCTTACCTGCTTAGACAACTCGAAATAATTAAGCCTAAGATTATCGTGACTTTAGGAAGGCACAGTACGAAGTTTATTTTTAAGCTGATGTCCAAGCCTTTTTACTCTATTTCAAGAGTCCGCGGTAAAGTCTTCGTAGGCAGAATTCTTAGTTTTGATACTAGAGTTATACCGACTTATCATCCTGCAGCCGCTCTGTATAACCCTAGGCTTAGAAGCGAGATAGAAAAAGACTTTCATTTAATAGCACTAGAATACAAGAATCTATCGAAAAAAGTGAAAATAGGATTAGAGAAGTTTTTTGAATAAAATCTAAATTAGATAAGAATATATTGAGTGAAACTAGAAAAGTAATATGTTCTCTCAAATAGACCTTGAGTACTTTTACAGACTACTTCACCCAAGGCCCGTTGTACTTGTAGCCGTTAAAGACGAAAACGGTAAAGTAAACTTCATGTCCTGCTCCTGGATAACTCCTGTCAGCGAAGATCCTCCCCTCATAGCCTTAGCTATTTCACATGAAAGCTACACTAGAGAAGTGATTTTGAAGAAAAAGGAGTTCACCGTAAACATACCTTCTATGCAGCTACTCGAAGAAGTGTGGATTGCTGGAACTACCTCTGGAAAGAAAGTTGATAAAGTAAAGGAGACAGGAGTTGAAGTAGAAGACGCTAGGAATATCTCGGCACCTATTATCTTAAAGAGTATAGGCTACTTAGAGTGCAGACTAAAAGACTACGTAGAGGCAGGAGAATGTACTTTAATTATAGCTGAGGTAGTTGCGGCATACGCGAAAGAAGGTACATTTGCTAGAGGTATATGGAAGCTAGAAAAGGCTTCTCCTCTCCTACATGTAGGCTCAGTGTACTTTACTACAGCAAATAGGTACTTAGTTAAACCTGCTTCACTGAAAAAGAAAAGGAGTTAGAAGAACAGAGTAGACACGAAATACAGCACTGCCGCCACTGCAAGAGGTACTGTGAAGTTGTCGAAGTGCCTTAGTGGACCTAAAGTAAACGCTTCGACTACTGCCCCTATTGCAGCAGCTATTGTTGCTAGTGCTAAGATTTCGTATGGAGATAGCGGTCTTGGAACTCCTCCTAGTACTGTACACACTGTTAGCGCCAGTATAGAGCCGAGGAAGCTGAAAATGAACATTGAAAGCGATCCTTCGAGACTCTTCTCACTAAAGGGATATTTGTGTACTTTTTTCAGTTTCCGCGGTATAAAGGATGCCATTCCGTCGCCCCATGCCATTACCATTGTGGCCGTAGCTGCGATAAAGCTGAGTTCTCCGTGATCCCCCCAGAAGAGAGGCACCATGATTAATATCGATATAATGTAGTATACTGGCCCGTAAGCATGTAGCACAACATCTCCTTCTTCAATCATGGTAGTCGTGATGAAACTAGATTTTTTGAAAGCGAATGCTAGAGAGACTAGTATCGCTAGTCCTAGTGGTATGAGAAATGGGTACATCCAGTGGCTCCACAGTGGCAGCAGCATTATTGAGTCGCCTGCGAAGAAATGTATCATGCGTCTAGTGAAAGCAGATGGAAGATTTTTCGCTCTTCTGAGGAGCTCTGAAACATAGATTAGGGCTATTACATAGATGTATACTGCTACCACTAATGCTAGGTCATATACGCTGACCACGCCACTAATACTTCTACTAAAGTTAAAATCCTTTTCGTCAGATGTAGAATTTACGCAAATAGCTTTCTGTTTCTATAAGTGCTTTATCTAGCTTCTTGTAGGATTTCAGCCTATGGAAAACTCCTCCACCTATCTTGCTTATTTTGAGCATAAAGTCTTCATTAGATTTACTTCCAACGACTATAGATGAAACAATAGCTCCTCTTTTTCTTAGATATCTTGCCTCTCTCAGACACTTCTTTTTGAATACAGTTTTCCCATCACTGACAACTATTACGTGGACCCTCCCGGGAGCTAGTTTTTGCAGTGATCTTGCTTTAAGAAGAGCAGCATACATGTTTGTTCCGCCGCAAGCCCACAGTTTCGATATAATTGATTCTATTTTATTTATTTTCAATCTAGTGTCTTCAAAAATAAATAATGTTTCTGCCTTATAGTTGAATGCTATAAAAGATATTTTTCCTCTTACATGAGCCAAGTACTTTAAGTAATTTATTGCAGCTCTCTTAGCTAGCTCTATTTTGGGTACCTCTCCTTCAAGCTCTCTCATTGATCCCGAGACATCAAGGCAGAGAATAGTGTTTTTAATATCCGTAGAGGAGAATTCTTTGACTATGATATCTCTGTGAGAGAATTTTCTGCCGAATAGTCTTTTTCGACTAATATTGATCGCTGTTTTTGTTAAATCGATATCGAATGCCGATGCGGACGGATCGTATTCTCTTAGGTACTGTGGGTGTGCTTTCTCGAAAATAGAAGTAAAGGTTTTTCTCGATACTATATTTATCTGAAAAGATTCTTTTTCCTTCAGCCTTTTTATTGAAAAAGACGAATCTTCTAGGGATTTTGTAAGAGATTCTTGAGTTAGAATTAGGGGGGCTTCTTTAAGGGAAGGTAGAGATGACTCACTTCTGTCTACTACTAACACTTTAGAAGATTCTTGCTCTGTCTCTTCCTGCTCTCTGAAAAGAATAGGTGTCTTTGAGTTGAAATTCTCTAGAGGCTTATGTTCAGTAGAAGAAACTACTAGTGCTTTAATCACAGTATTTTTAATTTCCTCAAATACGTCTGCTTTATTTTCGAGTACTATACTAGCTGATATATTTTGATATATTGTTCTAGAAACTATTTCAATTATTTTCTCTGGAGATAAGTGGTCTTCGAGAAGAAGCCTCATGTAAGCGTCCTTTACTGCAGCTATGTAGCTTCTTACAGAGCCTGGGTAGACTACTTCGGGTAGATCCTTCAAGTGCTCATATACTCTTACCGCTATCTCCGCTAAACTTTCTATCATGTTACCTCATCTCGCTGACTATGAGCAGAGCTTCTCTAAACTTTTTATCTAGATACTTTACTTTCTCTTCGTCTGAAGAAAACTCTCCTTGGATGAGAGGCAGCATATTTTGTATTACTTCTTTTCTTAAGTCTTCTATAGATATTTCTTCACTTCCTTTAATCCATGCTTTGCTTGCTGCAGTCGCTAAGGCGTAGATACAGGATCTTATGCTGGGCTCTGATTCTATTTTACTGTCTTTATTTATTAGATGTGCCAGCGTGGCTAAGACTTCAGCTATTTTCTCATCTATATCCAAGTCTATGTCTTTGATGAAAATAGCTGCTTTCCACAGTATTATCTCTTTTAGTAAATCTCTTTTGGGTATAGTTATCTCAACTCTCTTCATTCTGTCTGCCAGAGCTTCACTTAGGTCGTATGTTCCGCTGTACTCTGATGGATTGCCCGTAGCTATCATAAGGAAGTCGCTTCGTATCCTGAATCCTCTGATTACGACATAGTGTTCTTGAAGTGCTTGAAGTAAAGCAGCTTGACTATAAGGTGACAGTCTATTTATTTCATCTAGTATGAGTATTCTGCCGTGGGCTAGTACTAGAGGACCTGGAATATATGCGAGTGGATGGTCTAAGCCCGCCTGGAGAGCTACAGCTATGTCTATGTCTCCTGTAAGCTCTGTAGCTGTCATATGGCTGTGACAAGCTACTTCGATGTAGGGTGGGTTGTCTAGATTGAGTACCTCTGCTATAGTCTCGGCTAACGTTGTTTTACCGCAACCTACTGGTCCTACAATCCATATATGTCTCCCAACTGCTAGACCGCTTAAAATATCGAGCACTACTTCATCTAATCCTTTAAGCCTCTTCCCTACGTATGCAAGAATCTCTTTAACGCCTTTCTCTCTAAGTGTTTTAACTACCAGTCTACTCACATCAATAGGCTTTCTTTGAATCAGCTGTGAAAGAGTAGGAGTAGATAAGCTTGTGTTCAAGGACCATACCCCTGAATACTATTCTCTAGAACCAGATAAAAGTGTGCATGGTGTTTAAAGAAAAGCTTAATTTGAAGGTGTGGGAAAAATAAAATATAGAATGAAACTAGCACATGTACTGAATTACAGCAATAACTCTAAAGAAATAGAAAATGTAGTGTACTTACTAGAGAATCCTATAGAGTTAAGGTTTTTGAGTACTAAGCTACTGAAAGACATCTGCTTTAGCGACATTGTTGATCCACTTAAAGAAAACCGTGATGTTAATGTGGTAGCAGTATCTGTTCCTTCCCCTAATCCTTCCGAAGAAGACTTCCTAGAGCTCGTAGAAAAAGCACTTATGTTGACTGATGAGCTAAACTGCAATCTACTAGTCTTACGCCCACCTAAAGCCAAGTTTACTGAAGAAATAAGAGAAAAGCTCATTGAAGGACATCAGTTGGCTACACAGTACAACATTACATTATGTTGGGAAAACCTATTTGACTCAAATAGAGTTTTCAAAAATATAGAGGAAGCTATATCATTTTTAAACGAAGAAATATTCTTCAACTGCGGAATTTCATTTGATGTAAAAAGAGTAAGTGAAAAGAGGAAAACTATTTCAGAGGTGTTAATGCACATGGGCTACATTAAGCTACTGAGAGTCCCTTACATAGTTTTTAAGAAAAAGAGATCAAATCTCTATAGATTGGTTAAGCTGCTGACAAAGTATGATTATAGAGGAATAGTGGTTTTATACGGGAAAAACGCGTCAATATCAGAGTATAATTCGGCTATAAAAACCATAAAGGAGTACTTAACAACATTAAAGAGTATCACAAAGTAGCTATCTACCAAATCTTCTGTTTCTCTGCTGGTAAATTCTAATTGCTCTAAGCAAATCTATTTTCCTGAAATCAGGCCAGTAGACGTCTAAGAAAAGTAATTCACTGTAAGCTATTTGGTAGAGTAGAAAATTGCTTATTCTAGCTTCACCGCTTGTTCTTATAACAAGATCTGGCTCCGGATTAGGTAAGTGAGAGGTATAAAGGTATTTTTTAAGAAGTTCTTCATTTATTTGCTCTAGTTTAATTTTTCCCTCGAGTACATCGCGGCATATTTTTTTAACCGCATCTACGATCTCTCGTCTTCCTCCATAGGCAATGCATATGTTTAGGTAGTGATTAGAGTAGTTGGCAGTCTTTTTCTCCAGCGCCCTTATTTTTTCTTGAAGAGAAGGTGGGAGTAGATCTATTCTCCCTAAGGCTTTTACTTTTACTTTATATTTATCAAAAAGCTCTTCGTTTAGCGCTCTATTTAAGTATCTCTCTGCTAATTCAAGTATCTTCGCTACTTCCTCTGGTCTTCGCTTGAGATTCTCTGTGGAAAGAACATAAAGGCTTACCGTTTTAATGCCTAGCTCGAGGCACCATTTAAGCACTTGTTCTGCCTTCTTCGCGCCTTGCTCATGTCCATACCATGGAGGAAGCCCCCTTTTTCTAGCCCATCGCCTATTTCCGTCTAGAATAAAAGCTACGTGAGAAGGCAGTTCTTTAGACTTTATTTGCTTCAGTAAGGCCTTTTCATATATTTTGTACGCTCCGATTAAGCTAAGTACCCTGAAGAGAGCATTAGACATTGCCGCGCCCAAGTTGTTCATGGGCACCTGTACTCTCTAACAACATCTTCTTAATAAGTTTAGAGTATTATTAGTAAAGATAGCCTTTGAATACAAGAAATATATTTATATTGCTATACTCGTACTAAAAACCAGATATGTCATATAGTATGCTTGCCTTTAATAGCTTTGAAGAGCTATTATCCTACGTAGATGAAGAAATCTCAAAGGCCAGAAAACAAATAGAGTCTCTTTCGGAAAGATATAAGGAATTAAAAGTAAAGGCAGAGAGATTAAAGCGTTTAGATGAAGTATTTAGTAAAATAATAGGATCTAAAGCAACATCAATATATGAAGTAGATATCGCTGGCCTGAAAGTGGTTATAGGCGCTAGAGCAATAGACGAATTAAATGTAATTGAAGAGGTGCTGAGATCTCTCAACGATAAAATAAACTCACTAAGCAAGGTCAGGAAAATTGTAGAGTATTTAGCTAAAACTACTGGAGATATCGAGGGATTTTCTCTTCTAGTTGAGACATGTAACGGTATACCTGCTAGAATCCTTATTAAAGAATCTATTTAGATTTTGCAGCCGAGAAGTACCAAGTAATTAGGACTAAAGGCAAGTAAACGTACTGTGAGTACTTTAAAATGAATGGAGAGACTTTTCCTTCAGTTACGCTCACGAAAGCTATTACTACTACTCTGAGTACTTCTAGCAGAGTTAATACGGCAATGCACAATACTATTAGCACGAGTTTATCTCTTGACTTTAGACCGGGAGTAAGTGCGTATAGAAGTATAGCGGCTATCAGTGATGGTATAAGCGCATAGGATACCGAGAATGGTATTGTGAACTCTTCTACAATTAACGCTGACTCTGTTAGATATGCGTGAAATCCAGTGAGGAGAATAACATTCCTAGTTACTATATAGAATATTTTGAGCAAAGGCGTCAGTAGAGAAGCTACTAGTAAGAGCGCAATAAATATCAATAAGCTCAGAGCTAAGGGTGTGAACATTTCTTTCTTTTTAGGCTTTTTTGCTTTAGCTACTTTGGCTAGAGCCAGTTCTCTTTTCAGAATATCTAGTATTTCCTCCGAAGAAAGTATTTTTCCAGCTGAGATTACTTTGTGTCCTAGTACGAGGGCTGGTAGAGTAGAGATATTTAATTTCTTGGCGAGTTCTGCGCCTTTAGGAGATGTTGTACTCAGCTCTACAAGCCTTATTCTAGATCCATAAAGTATTTTCATTGCATTAACTGCGCTTCTAGCATTTAGTGCTAGAAGTCTCTGATTTGCATCATCTTCACCTAAGACAATGAGCCTTAGCACAGCTTTAGCTTTCTTTGGTTTCTTCGAAGGTTTGGGTCTTTTTTCTTCGTAAATCGTTTTTGTTTTTGCCTCGGGCTTAGGTTTAACTTCTTTAGTCTCGACCTTCTTTTCAGGGGGCTTTAATGGAGGTGTTGGCGGTTTTTCGGGAGGCTTTGACGTAGGCTTCTCGAGTGGAGGCTTTTTCTCTACTTTCTCTGGCTTTATTTCAGCTGGCTTAGGTTTTTCCTCAACAACTTGTTCTTCAGGTGCACGGTGATAAAACTCTATAAATATGCTTACCAGCTCATCTACTTGTGGAACTTTGCTTTTTAATACCTCTACTCCATTTATTGAGACTACAGGGAGATCGATTCTTGATAAAGAAAGAGCTACATCGGCTTCAATAGCTTCTCTGCCGTAGACATAAGTAAATACGTCTACAGCTTCTCTGAATATTTTAACTATGGGGGAATCTAGTGAGTCTACGTATAGTCTTACTCTGATTTTTTTAGCCATCTTCTATCCACTAAAATACTTCCTTCCATACTTATTTAAATGAACTACTTCTTCTAAAGGTCTTCTAGGTCTAGGTGAAGGGCGCTCAGCAGGCTTTCCTAAAGGTATTATAGCTACTGGCCTTATGTAGCTCGGGAGACCTAGTATTCGCGATACTTCGTCTTCGTAGAAAGCGCCGACCCAGCATGTTCCATATCCCAAGGCATACGCCGCTAATAGCATGTTCTGAATAGCGGCTGCAGTATCTTGTATACAGTATAGCGATGCACCTCTACTACCGTACACAGAGCTTGAACGCATGGTATTTGCGCATACAACAATCACTATTGGCGCTTCTTCGATAAATTCCTGTCCTAAAGCCGCCTCACTAAGCTTTCTTTTTATTTCAGGGTCCTTAACCACAATAAATTCCCATGGCTGAAGATTACCTGCAGAAGGAGCTTTAATTGCAGCTTCAAGAATTCTTCTCAAGTCTTCTTCTTTTACAGGGTCAGGGAGATAGGCTCTTATACTCCTTCTACCTTCAATAGCTTCAAATAAATCCATAGTCTCCTAAATATTAGCGCATAAGCCTATTTATTAGCATTGCCTACAAGAAAATTTTCTCGTGAAACTTCGGGACTTTAAAGAATATTAATATACTTGAACGAGAGATAATAGACATATGTCTAGACGTAAAGCCATTTCAGCGCTACTACTAGTAGTACTCTTCATTCTGTCTTTGCTCGTCGCCCTTGTCACATTATTCATTAAGTGAGTGCAATCTCCCAGAAGCAATAAAAGTATTATTTACTTTTTACTGTGACTTTCTTCAACTAAGTCCTTTAAGTAAACTTAAATAGTTGCTATAATTATGTATTAATGGTGAAACCATGGGAGGTAAGAAGAAACCAACTCTCTCCCAGCTAGAAAAAAGGCTCAGTAGAATGCAAGAAGAGAGCAAGAAAGCTAAGAAGAGAAAGAAGAAAGGCAAACTTGAAACACCTACTCTTACTCTGCCTAAGATAGTTCCTCTAGTAAATGAAGACTTAATCAAGTTGGCTCAGAGCGAAGTAAAGAAAATGAAATGTATAACTCCATATGTCTTAGCTACAAGACTCAACATTAAAATAAGCTTAGCTAAAGCTCTTCTGAGAACTCTACATGAAGAGGAAGTAATTGTTCCAGTGAACTTAAATCACAGAGTACCCATATACGTACCTAAAGAACTGGCAGACAATCTGCCAAAGTAAATTTAGCTCAAGCCCAGTAAATCTATTAGCGTTATCTTCTTACCTACTTTAGGTAGTTTTGGTGTAGCGTTTACTACTCCATCAGGTACTATCTCAACAAAACCTAGTTCCGCTAACTTAAGCATAAGCCTTCTAGGGTCTTTTACACCCATTCTTTTGAGATCTTGCATGAATCTTATTGCACCTACGCTCCAGTAGTTATTTAAATACACTATAGCTTTTCTCATGTCTTCGTCAAACTGTTCAAGTATTTTCTCCTCTTCTTCTTTTGTAAGTTCTTTTTCTTCTTTACGCTCTTCAATTATTTCTTCTTTAGAAACTTCCTTTGGCTTCTCTTTAATTTCTTTTTCTATTTTCTTTTCTTCTACTTTCTCCTCTTTCTCTTCTACTTTTTCAACTTTTTCTTCAGGTCTTGGCTGAGGTATGAGCTCTATTAAAGGCTTTACTCTAGTTAGCGTTTTATGTCGCTTAGACTTCTCCATTTTCTTTTTGGACGTCTTTGTCGTTTTTACCGGTGTATACCGTAATGGTATTACTTCCTCAACTTTCTCTTTTTTCTCCTCTTTCTTCTCAATCTTCTTTTCTTCTTTCTTTATCTTCAGAAATATTTTTTGAGGAAAATTAAATGTAAAAATAGGAGAAAGCTCAACAGCCACTTTCTCTTCAGAGAAACACACATCAGCCTTTTTTGAGAGCTCTTCCACTACAGCATAAAGTGACAAATACCCTATCTCTTTTTTCTTCATCCATTTCTTAAGTTCATCAAACGATAACTCTTTCTTTTCTTTAATTAAGGCATATAATTCATCTGTGAGCACTGAGAGGGAGTATGAATCAGCCATTTTCTTATAATTAAAATGGAATATAGCAATTTAAGTCTAGCGTAAACAATAGTCTATTAAATGTGATCCGTCGCATATGGCCGTATTCAAGTAGCCGAAGCCTTCTCTACATGAAGCAAAAGTCAGTCCATGTGCTAGAGCAATATTTCTCACCTCTTTAATTATGCTTAGTCTCTTTTCATTTTTCAAGTACCGGTAGCCTGAAATTCTTTCTCCTTCATTTAAGTAAAGTTCCTTAAATTTCTGGGCATGATCGGGAAAAGCTCTAATTATTCTGACGAGAGAGTCTGGCTTAGCTTTATAAGTTGATGTTATTAGGTGTTTTGCTCCAGCCTTGCTGACTTCTTCAACAAGTTTTTCTATCTCTTTAAAATTGTCGTTAATTAGAGGTATAATAGGGTCTACTCTAACAGAAACTCCTATTCCTTCTTTTGAAAGAACTCTAACGGCCTTTATTCTGTGATCGGGTGGAGGGGCTCCGGGTTCAAGTATTTTAGCTAACCTTTTGTCGAGAGTAGTTATTGTAATACTTACGCTGACTTTACCTCGCTTGATTATGTCTAAATCTCTCAACACTAGATCGGATTTTGTTACAAGCAGTATTTTACATCCAGCTGGAACTAGGATTTTTAAAACTTCTCTGGTCAACTTTAACTCTGCTTCAGGAGGAGTATAGGGGTCTGAGCTATTTGCTATAGATATTACTTTATTTCTATCTATCTTTCTTAAATCCTTTTTGATTCTTGTGAGTAGATTTTTCTTAGACCTGACTTTGTAAAAGTTTCTAATGTACGATGATGCATAGCAGTAAATGCAAGAGTGCCCACACCCTGTGTAAGGCGAAAGCGAGTATTTTGGAGGACATGTACAGAGAGGACTTTTCCATGGATCGAACTCTCTAATAACGCTCATTAATTACTATTTTTCATTCCGAACTTAAAATATAAATTTTCTGAAGGCGTAAACCTAATAATAGTCTCGTAAAAGAAAGTATAGCTTTGCGGTGATCCCATGGCGAATAAAGATCCCTATGTGTTGCTAAACACTGTTGTCAGCAATCCTCTTCGCAGACAAATAGTAGAGGTTTTAGGTAGAGAAGGTGCAAAGACATTTACAGAGCTTAAGAGACAACTCAAAGTCAGTACAGGTACTCTCTACTATCATTTAGAGAACCTTAGAGGAGTTATTGAGCAAACAGAGGATAAAAAGTATAGGTTAACAGAAGACGGCCTTAAGCTCTTTAAGATATTTGAAAAGGAAAAAGATTTACTGAAAGAAGTTTTCGGAGGAAAGCCTAAAGTAGTAGAGTTTTTTGACAAATATATTAAACCTTATTTTATTCCAACCAAACTATTTACTTCGCTTTATAAGCAACCTTTACTCGAAGGAATAGCTGTAATACTGTCTGTGATTTTGGCCGCAATACCTTCTGCACTATGGGGATTTGAAATAGTCTTACTCGAATCTAGGAACACTGTTTTTCTTACAATAAGTGACAAGATTTTCGCAGTCACCGAAAGCATGTTAAGCTGGCTTGTTGTAGCTGTAATTCTCGATCTTCTTTCAAGAGCCCTAGGCAGTAAAAGCTCTCTACCTGAATTTTATGCAGCTTCATCTGCATCCTTTATCCCCATATATCTCGTAGTACTGCTCATTGGTCTAACTAAACCGTACTTTAATAACAGTGAAATTTTTCTTTATTCAGCGGCTCTACTGTATAGACTTGCACAAATATTCACTATAGGTTTCTTGATCGCGACTCTCACCGTATACAAGAAAATAAGTGAAGCCAAAGCATTTCTCTTAGTGACAGTAGTATTCTACTTAAGCTACTTTGTTAACTACTTCCTGCCGCGCGTTATTCCCTAGAATTCTCATAAAACTTAAGTAGCGCTCTAAGATAGGATTAGTGAATGAGCAGCAATTCTTTCATAAAGTACTTGAAAAGTGTTGCTGAGAAAACAGATGTTATTGTGGAGAAGAATCATATTAAATGGTTTAATGTAGAGAAAACTGGACGTAGAGTAATAGGTTTCCTCGATATGTATTATTTTGACGAAAAGGGAGATTATATTATTTTAAATAAGAGCACAGCATATGATCTTAAAGAGCGCCTTGAGTTTTTAGAAAAGTCTGTTGCCAAGTATAGAAAATGGCTAAAAATTCTTTCGCTTACATGTGTCTTCATGTTAATTACTATAGTATTAATCCTTGTTTTGAGGTGAACTATGAGTAAATATTATAGAAACTTAGTTAAAAAGCTTGAAGAAGAAATTAAGAGCAGATTTATCTGCAACGATAAAGTACTTAGAATAATTATTTTAAACCAGCTTCACACAAGAGCCACAACGCTCTTTAGAGCACCAAGAGGCTCCGGAAAATCTACGTTAATGTTGCTCTTACTCAAAGGAATCTACGGCTCAGACTTCGTAGTAATATCGGGAGCTTCTGAAGTAAAGCGCGGTGAAGTACTCGGCCGTCTTCACTTACCTTCACTTGAAAAAGAAGGTGTAGAAAGAGTTGTATGGGCAGCCTTTGTTAAAGCGGAAGGTAAAGGACTAGATGAAGTTAATAGACTGAATCCCTATACGACTGCTAATATTTACCACATGTTGCAGTTTGGAGAAGTGTGGGCTTATGGTCATCGATATAGAGTAGAGGACTATACTTTAATTGCTAACGAAAATCCCCATGATCCTACAACCTTTATTCATCCGCCGCCTTTCTATGACAGATTTGATATATGTGTTTATTTAAGGCCGCTGACTTTAAGCGAGAAATTTGCGCTTCAAGAAATACTTGAGAAACATAGAGGAGAACTTGTAGAGTCTATGCCTCAAGTTCTTTCTCCTGAAGATTTAAAAGAAATTAGAAAAGAAGTAGAGGAAATAGAAGTAGACTTAGAAATAAGGGGCTTAATAAACACTATTGTAAGAGACTTACAGGTGTGCATTAGAAATAGAGATTTAGCTGAATTGAAGCCTCTTGCTCTCTGTGAGGGCTGCCATTTCATAAGAGATATTTGTAGCAAAATAAAAGAGGGGCCTAGTGAGCGCGCGGGCATAGTATTGACTCAGCTGGCTAAAGCCAAAATATGGCTAGAAGGGTCATGTACAAAAGATGACATATACGATATGCTGCTCTGGATTCTGCCGCATAGAATAACTTTAACTAAAGTAAAGAACATTATCTCGGATTTAAAGGAAATAATTGAAATGGAAAAAGTTAAAATGAGAGATAGAGAGAGTAGAAGACAATGGTATATTTTAAATGAACTTATTAAAGGTTTCAATAGAGGCCTCTACAATAAGGCTAAAGAAATAGCTCTCGAGGACTTAGTTTTCGCAGAAGAACTTGTTCACCTTGAAGAAAAATGGATTGCTGAAGGGTTAATTAAGCCCGAAGAAAGCATTAAGTATAACCTTGGCATAGAGTTAATGTAGTAATGAGACTATCTCACGAAAAACTGGAACTAGTTATTTTGAAAGTATTTGTTAGAGCACGCCGCGAGCTAATGGCTCCCCCAGTTTTTCTTGAGCGAGTAGAGATAGGAGATACTTTCAAAATAACTATTTCGAAGAGAGGATTAAGGGTATGCTTACCCGAAGACCTTGTTGCTAGAAGAGACTTTGAGGAAATTCTTTTGTGGATTTTTAGACATGCTTTAGCCCATGCACACTACTGTCCATATGACATAGTCACTATGAAAGAGCTTTTGAGGGCGGCTTACTCGGAAGTAGGCAACTGGGAGCTCGCGCATTTTGCTCTTCATCTTTTTGCAGATGCTCAAGTAGACTACTTTTATTTAAGAAATATTTTCCTGGAGATCCCCAAGCACATTTACTATCGTTTTGAAATAAAGCCTAGTGGCCCTGATCAAATAGTTTACGCTATGTACAAGAATCTCTTTCCAGACATAAAAGAACATAGAATAAGCACACCAGTTTACGATACAGGGAAGCAACTCGCAGTCATAGCCAAGACCAGCGCGCCATGGCTTAAGAAAATAAGGCTAATGGCCCGTGTCTTAAGCAAGGCTGTTAGCTACCAAATGAAAGAAATCTCTAAAAAGGCTGTAGCAAAGTACTTAAAAAAGCAGTTTATGAGTGTAAGAGAAGATTTCTCTCGAAGAGGATTTGAAGACATAACGACTGTTTTAAGTGAAATGAAGGACGAGAATGAAGCTAAAGCATTTTTTGATTATGTTTTATCAGATAGGGTAGATACTGAAAAGACCTTAAAGAAGATTAAAGAATACTTAGAGAAAATGAAGAAAACTGCAGGAAAAATAGAGAAAGCTAAGCCTCCGTCTAAGTATGCAGGAGAAGAAAAAGGTTTAGAAGAACCTTTCCTGCCCACAAAGCTAGCTAAACCCATTGGAAAAATACATGAGTCGATAATTAGAGACGCTATATGGCGTAGCTACTGGCACCGAGCACGAGCAGAGAAAGCCTTAATAGAGTTTATTCAGAAGAGCCGTGCACTGAAGCCTACGTGGGCAGTAGCCCAGTATCCTGATGACTGGACTGTTGAAGACGAACTGGAAGAACTAGACTTAGAGGCTACATTTGAGGAAGGTCCTCTTATTCCTGAAGTAAATGCTGTTAAGTGGATTAGGAAAGCAAGCTTTTTAGGACAAAGTATAGCCAGTGGCTATATTCCTTCTGCTCTCATAGTACTAGACTCGAGCAAGAGTATGGTGTCTATTTTCGATGACGCCGCTACAGCAGCTCACATCGTATACTTGAGTGCAAAGCGAAAAGGAGGCAAGACTGCTGTAATAACATTTTCGTCAAATTATGTTGTAGCTGACTGGGATGCAGAAAGTAGAATAAAGGAAATAATTTTGTCGCTTAGACTGGGGCAAATGACTATTCTTCCGGTACATGAAATTGGGCGGCTCGTAGGAAAGCTGACTGAACCTTGCTTCATTATCATAATAACTGACTGTGGCTGGCAGAATATTGTCGAAGCTCTTCCCTATTTAAGTCACTTGGCTAGTAAAGGGAATAGAGTAGTAGTATTTCACTTAGTTAGAGGATGGAAATACCCTAAGAGTCTTTCTCTTGTAAAGAAAACTCATGGAGTAAAAATAGTGCCTGTAGAGAACCCTGAAAACGACTTAAGAGGACTTGTGCTAGAAGAAGTAGCTAAAGTCTACGAGATAGCTCTCTAATAGGGCTCAACAAGACTTTTAATTTTCTTCATTATTTTAAAGGCTACAAATGCCGCTATTAGCCACAGTACGAGCCACACTACTCTTGAAATAGCGTGTACTTTAGCTTGAGTAAAAAGTCCTGCTACTCCCACTACTCCAAGTACTGCCGCTACAGCTAACGCAAATAAGTCAAATACGCTTCTCCCTAAGAACAGACTTCTAATAGAGATAGATTTTACAGGCACTTCGACTACTGGCTTAAACCCTGTTTTAATTAATGCTCCTACTATGTTTTTCCCGTCATCTGTTAAAGTATAGTAGTAGTCTCCATTTACAAGTCTGCGAGAAATAAGGGAGTACTTTAGAAGAACACTTAAATGTCTTGAAATAGTTGACCTGTGTTTTCCTAGCATTTGAGGTAGGTCTGCTCCTCTTACTTCGCCCTTCTCGTAAATAATCTTAAGAATCTTTAGTCTAGTCTCATCACCTAGGACCATGGCCATCTTTCTTTCATCCACGCTAAAAATACTTTGCTTGCAAAGTAAAATACTTTATCACCTTCCTCTTTTACTCAAAACAGCTAACCACGGATTGTCTTGCAGAAACGAAGGCAGATTACTATCTACTGTTTTGAGCCCTGCTTCTTCCTTCTTCTGCTGAACCACTATTCTCCCTTCTTCAGATAATCTCTCTAAAATACACTTTATTCTATCTATTTCTCTCGATATTATTTTTAATTGGTGCTCTATTTCTTGAAGCCTATTTATTATTGTAGTAGCTCTTAAAATGACTATCATGTTGCCGTGTCTTCTGGCAATGTGCTTTGCTAGAGACTCTTTCCTCGAAAAAGTTTTGCCGCAGATAGGACATGCATAAAGCTCAGTAAGCGTGCTCATTTCTATGCACCATATTGTAGAGTATTACTGCTCCTACGTGACTACACAGTTCTTTTCTACGTTTTCCAGAAAAAGCTCTTTCAGGTGACTGACATGAGCACATATACCTCTTTTTCTCTTCAATATACACTACTATGTACGCTGAGTACCAGTCTCCTAGTGACGGTCTTCCCTTGACTATCCACATATTTTCTTTTACTTTGACTACGTCCCTTAGTCTTTTTCGACATCTTTTTATAAAACTTAAAGATTTTCCTTTTTTAATCATACATTCCTCGAATTTTTGAAAAGCTTTATCTAAATTACACATCTTCTACACCTCTTTCCGTAATCTTGAATACTGCGCTAGCCTTGTAGGGTAGTCTAGGAGAATCAAGTACTTCAACTACTCTGAGATTCTCTTTACTTCTCTTGAGTAGAAGCCTGTGCGTACAAGCATGAGCCATTACCATTCCGCCTGCAGGTCTTTTTGTTTCACCGTAAGCTAGCGGCACTTCTAGTACTTGATTTGTCACGACAACATATATCTCATAGACTTTAGCTATTCTCAGCAACCAGTCTAGAACATAATTTAGGCGCTGCTGTCTGGCTGCCAGCATTTCTCTGCCTTTAAATTCTGCCCTGTAGAGAGAAATTATACTGTCTATGATTACTAGCTTAACGTCGTTTTCTTCTATCATTTTAACAGCATCTATTTTGATGGAGTCTTCGAGATCAGCTACGTTAACTACTTTAACTACGTTGATGTTCTCGAGGACTTGGGTGGGATCTAGTGAAAATCTTTTACTCACGGCGATTATTCTATTTGGAGAAAATGCCTCTTCTGTATCAATGTAGAGGCATGACGCTCCTATGCCTCCCCTATTTCTTGAAAGCTGTGCTGTAACTGCTAATTGATGACATATCTGTGTTTTTCCGCTTCCGAATTCTCCTGCTAACTCGTATATGACTCTAGGCTCTAAGCCTCCTCCGAGAAGCTCGTCGATTGCTTTGACTCCTGTAGTTAGCCGAGGTACTTTAGTCAGTTCTTCAGCATAGTCTTTAGCAGTAACGGTCTTCTTGATTCTCATTAGTCTTCTAGCCGCTCTAGTTATTTTTTCGGCTCTCTCAGGAGTTAATTCAAGTAGTTCGCAGAGTTCTTCGGGATTAAATAGCGCTAAGTGCCTAGGGCTCATTATTCCTTTACTTGAAAGAAGACTGGCTGTCTTAGGCCCTATTCCAGGTATTTCTTCTAAACAACTTTTATTCTTCATGTTTAACCACCTTTTCTTTTATTGCAATTAACTTGTTTACTACTTCTTCTAACTCAACAGCAATATCTGAAAGCTCTTCCATTTCTGCTAGAGCTTTTTCTGCCGAAACTATTTTCTTAAAATCTTCAAGCGTGTACCACTCTTCAAAGAGCGTTTTGCTAGATCCTCTTTTAGCTAAGAAGACTATCTTCCTTACAATCATAGGCTTTGTTTTAACATGTACGAGACTAGCTCTTGCAATGATTACTCCCTGATTAGGTAGTATTTTTACGGTCCATTCTATTTCATTGCTTTTTCTCCACTTTATCCTCATTCAACATCACCCTCTCTGCTACTAAAAACCCTCTACGAGTAAGAGAGAGAACAGATCTTCCGTTCGGAAGAATTTTTTCTGAAATAAGCCCGTATGTTATTAGTTTTGTTATTATTTTTCTTACAACTATTTCTTCTGCTCTTGACTCTAAGACAATTGCATCTATAAGTGCTCTATCTACGAGACTTCCTTCACTTAGCAAAGCAATTATTGTTTTAGCTATTTTTCTATCTTCTTCACTATAAAATAATTTATCTACTAGAGAAATGGGCTTTTCTATTTTAAGCGACGGTTCTATAAACTCTATTTCTTCTTCAGACTCTACAAGATTATATATTTTGTCGGCTATACTAGCTAGTACAGGCGGCACTAGGCTTAGAGAAGGATACACGAGCACAACTTTTCTGAATCCCTGTAAACTTGATAAAAGTATGTAGGTAAGTAGCTTCTTAGGAGGTGTAGCTAAGTAGGCGTCGCATATTGTTACAGTGTCTGTTTTTTCTCTAAAGTATATTAGACCAAATATATATGAAAGATAACTTATAGGATAAGCTGAGCCAGTAAATATGCTTGTGGAAAAAGGTTCTTCAATAAATAGTCGCTTAATAGTCCAAAGTACTTGCGCTACCTCTAATGAAGTCCTCTCTGCTAGTGCGCTTAGGTCTAAATATCTCCAACCCTCTTCTACTAGCTCTTCTAGCGCTTCTTGAAGCTCAACATAGTATCTAAAAGGTATTGAAAAGACTTCTCGAAGAGACTCTGCTATCAATACTGAAGAATAGTAATCTAGTGGTATTTTCCAAGGAGGAGGAGATTCTCCATATATGCTGAAGGAATATTCTGGCTCATAGTATTTTTTAGCTATAGCTATTTCCAGAATCATTATATCACCTTAAAGCAAAACTTAGCTCTCGAGGAAATTCTGCCGGCTTAAATGATTCTGTATATTCGCTAACTATGCTGAGTCTTGCTGCTAGACCCCCCACTATTTCTTGCAGTACTTCGTTTGTAAGTCTAAAAGCTCTAGTCGAGTATTTCAGTAGAAGAACTGCTTCTCTACCTTCATGAATACATATTACATCGACATCTAGTTTTTTGAAAGCATTCATTATTTTCAGTGAGTCCTCTTTACTTACTTTCAGCGGAAGAAATGCTTCTATTTTAAGCGGCTTAAGCAATATTACAATATTTTTCTTAGGATAGAAATAGAGATCAGTTGTTATTTTCTTTCTACAGAGGTAGCCTCTTGGATCCCCTTTAAGGAGCTTCAGCGGAGTACTTGTTTTCTCTTTTCTTTTAGAATTCTTCCGCCTGCTGTATAGTAAATAGGCCAGTGTACATAGTAAAGCTACTATAAAGGAATGGAAGAGGAGCAGAGATATTATAAAGACTGAGGGTGCTATTATATTTTTAACAGGTATTTTTCTAGTGATTTTTCTCATCGCTATATTTTAGAACCTATTTGATTTATTAAGTTATGTTGCATTTAGATTAAATTGTATGGCGCTGCACTGTTGCATAGCGCTGCAACGCTTAGTTTATTAAGGCGTGCTTTCATATTATTTATTTAAGATGGAGGCGTACGAGGATTTTCATAAATTGGTAAGCGATTTACGTGATGGCAGAATTTTCGGATCAACTGAAGCTGCTGAAAAGGCACTACTATTTATAAAAAACCAAATATCTTCGTGCGAGACTGTAAAAGAAATTAAAAATACTTTAATTAGTTATGTTCCTCCTCTAATTAAAGCTAGACCCACTTCTGCTTTAACAGTTAACTGTTTGCGTGAAGTAATTGAATTAACTATAGACTGTATTAAAAAGAAACTCAGCTCTAATGAAATTAAAGAAAAAATCTGTAATAAAATAGACCAAATGCTTAAGGAGGCACATGAAAGCGTAGAAGTTATAGCGGAAATAGGCGCGAAACGCATTAGAGACGGCGATACTATCTTGACCAATACTTACAGTTATACTGTACTAAAAGTTCTAGAAAAAGCCAAAGAGGAGGGGAAGAATATCTCAGTATTTATTCCTGAATCGAGGCCGGGCGGAGAAGGAATAGATATGGCCGTAGAACTCTATAAGAGAAAATTTCCCGTAACTCTCTTCGTAGATTCAGCTGTGCGGTACATGATGAAAGAAGTAGACTTAGTACTAATTGGAGCCGAAGCAATAGCCGCTAATGGTGCTGTTGTGAATAAAATTGGTACATCTATGATAGCGTTAGCAGCACACGAAGCAAGAGTAAGAGTATTCGTAGCAGCTGGAACATACAAGTTCAGTTTAGAGACTTTTCTAGGAGAAGTAGTTGAACTTACCTATAGAAGACCTGAAGTACTGCTCTCTTCACATGAACTCAGAGCATTAGGCAACGTTAAAGTACTGTGTCCAGCTTTCGATGTAACGCCGCCAGAATACATAGACGCAATAATAACTGAGAGAGGTGTTTTCGCCCCACAAGCAGTACCCCTTATTGTGAGAGAAATTTTCGGATGGCCTCCTTTAGTAAAAGATATCGGCATGCTTATAAACGAGCTCAAGAGGTGTTAATGTGAACTATACTCTACCAGCCGAAGTTCTCCAAATAGCAGAAGACATAAGATCTATGAAGATAAGAGGGGCCGGCAGAATAGCGAGAGCAGCAGTAAAAGCGCTGAAAATAGCGGCATTAGCATACAAGGGTTCAGAACTAGAAGACTTCTACGAGTACATGAAGTATACCTCAAAATTAATTCTAGCTACAAGACCTACTGCCGTCTCTCTACCTAATGCTGTGGCCTACGTTATGTCAAGATTATCTAAAAACATAGAATCCTTCACTCTAGAAGAGGCCAGGTCTAAGGTAGCTGAATGGGCTGACGAATTTATAGAGTACTCCCTTAGAGCAACAGAGCTTATAGGAGAAATAGGTGAAGGTAGAATAAAGTCTGGCGATACTGTCTTAACCCACTGCAATAGCTCAGCCGCTCTCTCAGTGATTATTACAGCTCATAGAAAAGGAAAAGACATAAAAGTATACGCATGTGAAACACGGCCACGCTTTCAAGGAAGAATAACTGTTAGAACTCTCGCCAAAGAAGGTATTGACGTAACTCTGATTCCTGACTCGGCTGTCAGATTCTTTATGAAAGATGTAGACCTAGTTGTAGTAGGCGCGGACACCGTAGCCGCTAATGGTGCTGTTGTGAATAAAATTGGTACATCTATGATAGCGTTAGCAGCACACGAAGCAAGAGTAAGAGTATTCGTAGCAGCTGAAACCTATAAATTCAGCCCCGCTACAGTCATAGGTGAGCTAGTTACAATAGAAGAAAGACCTCCCACCGAAGTCGTCAGCGAAGAATTCCTCAAGAAGTATCCTGGCATAAAAGTCAGAAACCCCGCTTTCGATGTAACGCCGCCAGAATACATAGACGCAATAATAACTGAGAAAGGCATAATCTCTCCTCATGCAGCAATACTTGTTCTTAAAGAAGAATTCGCATGGGCTCTAGAAGACCGCATGAAGAAACTGAAGCTTGCAGTAGAATATGAGACTGAGTAGTCTCGAAGATAAGCTTGACTTCAGAGTAGCTACTCTAACTATTGAGAATATTTACAGAAAAGGGCTCAGTTTTGATAAGAGTTTCCTTGAGGCATGTAGAAAAGCAGGTGTAAGAGGAACTCCTTCAGCCTATAGTTTAGCGTGGAGATCTCTCTTATCGTGTTATTTAGCAGAAAAAGTAATGAAAGATAATAAGCTTGAGAACATTCCCTTGAGAAGAAAGAGTGCTTTTATAGTTGCTTTTAGATTAATTGTAGTAGAAAAGAAAAATTACTCGCCATTTATTTTTGGAGGACTAATACCTGGTAAGTTTCATAGAATTTTATCTAAGCTAAAAAATGTTAAAATAGATGATATAATAGATGAAGACAATAAAGTCAAAAAACTGTCTCTGCTTTACTCGCACCCACTATGGTTTGTTGAGAAAATGGTGAAATGTCTAGGTGATAGGGAAACTGAAAAATTGCTTAAATCAAATGAATACTACTTCACTTGGCTTAGGGTAAATACACTCAAAACTTCGATAGAAAATGCTATGAGAAAGCTTGAGAAAGAGGGAGTGCGTGTCACTTTAGATAAAGATTACCCTATCTTACTTAAAGTACTAGAGTCTAAGAAAACTATAGAAAATATTTCGCTAGTAAAGAGAGGATTAGTTATTCCTCAAGATAAAGCTAGTGTCGCAGTAGTTTACGCACTCGCGCCTTCTAAAGGAAAAACAATTATCGATGCTTGCGCAGCTCCAGGAGTAAAGACTAGTTTAATTGCTCAATTAATGGAAAATAAGGGACGAATTATCGCACTAGATATCAGTTCAAGTAGATTGGCTCAAATGAAGAGTCTTTTAAAGAAGCTTGGAGCAAAAAACATCGATATTGTTCAAGCAGATTCCGCTAAAGCCCATTTTAAGATAAAAGCTGACAAAGCTCTTATTGATGCTCCTTGCAGCAATAGTGGTGCTATAAGAAAAGACCCCGCCTTAAGAATCACGCTAAGGAAAATAGATCTTGATAAATTCTCGCGAGTACAGTTTTCACTAGTAGCTAATATCGTCAATTATGCGAATGAAGTAGTTTACGCGACCTGCTCGCTTGCTCCAGAAGAGGGAGAAGAAATAGTCAGCAAATTTAAAGACAACTTAATCGACTTAAAGTACTTAAAAGCCAGCAGTGGCTACGGAAAATATGCTTTTTGTAAATATGTCAGAAGATTTTTCCCGCATCTTCATCAAAGCATAGGCTTTTTTATCGCGAAAATTTCTTTATAACTAGTACTCGATAGTGAAGCGCGGAGGCAATATTCTTTCTGACCTGCAGCGAGGACACTTACTCGGCTTATGTGGTTTTGTTAAGTTCTTAAACACGTAGCCGCAGTTAGCGCACTGAGGAGGCTCCATGTATAGAACGCCTCCTTTTCTCCGAACTGTTTTTGCTATATGTTTTAAGTCCTCGTAGATGCTTTTGACTTCACGCGGATCATAAATCCCTATGGCGGCGGCAATTTCATTTACTGTTAAAGGTCTATTTGTTTCAGAAAGTACTCTCATTATCTTTTCTCTACGGCTTTCGTTTAAGCTCACGGCTATCGAGGCTTTCTAGTGTACTAGATTTTATAACTTTAACTATACAGCTCGGTGGCACGTAGTCTGTTAAATATATCGTGTTCGTCGCCCTAAATATACGATGCCCTTTCTGACGTAGCTTCTCAGCATCTATTACAAGTATTACTGGAGGTTTCTTTCTTCTAGAAGCATTGAGATACGCCTCTTCAAGCGATGAAGTTAAGTGAACTTTTAGTCGCTTCATAGGCTTAATACCTTCTTTCAGTATTCCGCTTAACGCGTCAATCGTTGTTCCGTGGTAGAGTATTTTAACTGAGTTATCTTCATTTAGCTTGATGCTCACTTGAACGCTGTGCCCGTATCTTGCCCTGATTTCGTTGCCTCTAATTTCGAACCTTTGCTTAGGGCATAGCTTTGCTACCGCTATGACATGCTCTTCTGTTAACCATGAGTAGAGATGTCTTCTAGGCCATCTTTCCTTAATTGCTCTAACTAATTCAGATATCTCTACGAAACCTTCGTTATCTAGTTTGAGTCCTATACTTTCAGGTATGTGTCTCAGTAACGCTGAGAGAAGTTTACTTAACCTAAGTCTAGTGCTCGCGTCTATTAGCAGCTTACATGGAGTATTGCAGTGAGTGGGCGACTCAGTATACTCTCCGCATACTCTACACTTGTATATGTTCTTCAGTTCTCTGTTCATTTAGATTTAAATAGGCGCTGGGTATCTGGGTGCTCCTCTCGAAGCCCTTTCTCTTAGAGGGAGACGAAGCATTAATGGGATTTTTCCTTCTTCTTCTAGTTTCTTTAAGTAGTCTCTATATTCGCTAGTGTGCTTAATATCAAACTTTATTAGCTCATACATAATGTCCCATAATTTTGCGCGAAGCTCTCTTAGCATTGGCTTAGGCATAAGGTAGAGTACCATGGGGTTCTCTAGCCAGGTATCAAAGTCTCTTATAATATCGTTTATGTACCTGCAAGCAACTCTAGTTGCCAGCAGTAGCGATAGTCTATCAGCTTCTTCGAGCTCTTTTTCCATATTCTTGAGTAGATCGAGATTCTTCTTTTGTGTCTCTATCCAAGAATTAAGTCTTGTGAAAATATCTGCTAAGCTCATAATCTGCTACTATTCTCTCTCTTCCCTCTATTTAAGCTTTCCACTCTCCATTGCTCCGCTAAAGTCTTAGTAAATTACTTCATTCAGTAAAGGTCTTCAAAATAAATAAATTTGGTGTGTACGTTGTATAGTGTGATGTGAAGTGAAGCTAGTTAACACAATAAATATACTTTCAAGTGAACGCGGAGACATAGTCAAAAGTATTTCTTCTTATCTTACATCAGAGACCCCTATACCCGAGAATACTCTCCTTATGCTTAAACTACCTAGTTCTCTTGAATTTAAACAGTTTCATCCAGAGCCACCTACGTTTATCAAAAATGTGGGAGAAGAGAAAATAGTAGGCTGGAAGATAACTCCTTATTTGCGCTTTGTTAGAAACACTCCCTTGTTTTCATACGGCATCAGGATAGATACAGAGTACGAGCTTCAAAGAAAAATAATGGAGATCAAATACATAGACTTAAAGTCTATTGGTGAAAACATATTTAAATTGAATATTTTATTGAAATCCAGCATATTAAGAAAATTTAGACTAATAGTAGGTCCCCTGCCTCAGAACTATTTTGGCTTAAAATACGAGATTATAGAAAAGAAAGGCTGTAAAGAGAAGTTGTGTAATGTTAAAGGACTAGGATTCACCAGAGTGTATATTTTTGAAAGCAAAGGCAGTTTTCTAGAGGGATCTATTAAAATAAAGCTTGAGCCCGGACCCAGATTTTTCACCATTTTGCCTCTCTTTCTTCAAGGAATTATTTCTAAGAAAGAAAACTTCATAAAAGCTAAAGTTTCAGGAGCAAAGCTTTTAGTTCTAAATAGAGTAAACTTTGATTTACCTGATTACTATTTGAGTTTAGCGAAGTAGACCTTTTTCTTTTAATATTTTGATCAGTATTTCTTTCATTACTAAGGCATCTTCATCTAGCAACGGAGACTCTGAAATAATTGTGGAGATATATCCTGTTTCAGCAATAGCTTTCGCTAAGTCCTTGAACTCCGGTCCGTAATCTTCTTCAGCCATTATACGATGTTTTCTTTCTCCTGACTCTCCAAACTCTACTCTGGTAAAGTGGCAGTGAAGATTCTTCGCAACATCACTTCCAAGCTCTCTTTCTATTCTTTCAAGAACTTTAATAAAATCGTCATGTGTTTTAAGTACTCCTTGATCTCGTGCATGTAAGTGCGCCCAGTCGATGACAGGAACGAGTATATCTATTTTCTGCGCCGCTCTAATTACTTCATCAAGGCTACCAAACTGGCTTTTCTTACCCATTACCTCGGCTCCCAGAAGTATTTTTCCCTCTATAGTACTTATTCTATCAGCTATCTCTTTGAGCGCCGAAATAAAGCGTTCAAAGGCTTCTTCAGACGATTGTCCCTTATATGCCCCGGGATGAAATACTACTATTTCAGCGCCCATCCAGCTAGCTGCTCTAACAGACTCAACTATTCGCTCGATACTTTTCTCAAACTTTTCTTTCTCCTTGCTGCATAAGTTAACATAGTAGGGTGCGTGTACACTGAGTTTAACATTAAATTTTCTAGCTTCTTCGCCGAGCTTTCTCGCATCCTCCTCTTTTATTTTGACTCCGTAAACTGCTTGATATTCAAAAGCATCTAAGCCTTTTTCTCTCAGGTATTTTGGTATACCTTCTACCTTGCCTTTGTATTTTAAAGGCTTTCCCGCAGGACCAAATCGCGGAATGCGCATATCTACTTCAAACTACACACTAGTGCTCTATACGCTTTATGCTTCTTTTCACCTCAGATATACTGGCGTAGTTCGCTAACTTTGCTGAATTAGAGCCCTGTAGGCTTTTTCAAAAATCTTTGGAAATACTTTTATAGAATACTTTCTTTCAAGTGCTACTACTTCGGGCGAATTTATGTCCTTAGTTATGCCTAAGTACTTGCCTCTCTGTATGGAATATTCTTTAAGTACTGCACGAATTTCATTAATAATCGGGTGCTCGAATTTTATTTCGGAAGATATATCAACTATTCTTTTTGCGAGAGAAGCAAATATGAAAGCTGAGTATTTTTCTTCAAGACGGTACATATGTAGGCTATTTTCACCATATTTATTTAAAACCTCTTTTCTAATGTTATAGAATTCTTTCACTTTCTCTAGACTGTATTTTATTACTTTGAGAAGCGCTTCTTTAGATAACTTGCTTTCACTCCATTTTTCATAGTAAACTATTTCTTCAACAAATCTTTTTCCCGGATCTGTTAGTTTTTCTTCGGGAAAGCCTATTGTAACTATATAGTGTACTTTAGTGTTCTCCGGTATACCGAGTATCTTTTTTACAGAATTTTTGTCAAAAGCTCCTATCCAGCAGCCTTCTAGCCCAAGCGCATGAGCCATTATTAATACATTTTCTATTGCCGCTGAAACGTCTACTAGTCTTCCTCCGCAGAAAACTAGCACCAAGGGCGCTTCCTCTATGAACTCTTGGTTAAGAGATACCTTTGTTAACTGTTTTTTAGTCTCGGGATTTGTTACAAGTATTATCTTCCAGTCTGCTTTATTTCCTCCTGATGGAGCATATGAGGCTGCTTCTAGCAGCATTTCAATATACTTCGCGGGTACTTCTCGGGAAGAATATTTACGAACACTTCTTCTTTCCTTGAGTAATTTCAATACTTCTTCAGCCTTTTTCTCCTGCACAGTAAATGTACCTTTGTTAAAACAAATATTTGTTTGGACTAAAGCTTAAGATTGCACTTAAATAGCTTAGAGAGGTTTTGCTATATAGAGATTATGTTTATTAGCAATTATTTTCACATACATTTTTGTTCCAATGGGTACTTGTGTTTCTACAACTGTTATTACTCGCTGCCGCTTTTTGTCTACTGCAAGTAGTTCTCCCTTGAGCCATCCTTTTTCAACTATTTCTACCAACACTTTTTCTCCTTTTTGATACAGTATAGGTATCATCGGACGTTTGTGTATGCCAAAGTCTTCAGGCCTTAGTATTAATTTAGTTTTATACTTCTTCTCAAGCTCTGCTAGTTTTCTATAAAATTGACCCCAGCTCATTAGTTTTACACCTCTAGGCTTTCTACCCCTCTTATGAGCCTCGTACTTTTGTATACCTAGTGCTGGCCACTTTTTGCCTGCACCTATTTTAAGGGCATACTCTATTATTTTGGGGATTTCATGGTCATTGATTCCGGGAACCCATACGGGCGCTATTAGCAGATCTATGTTGGGTTTACTCGCAATGTACTCAGCTATTCTCATTACGTGGTGTAGATCATAGCGCTCTGTTCCGGCGAGCTTTTTTGCTAATAGAGGATCCAGAGCATCTATCGACAAATTTATTCTCGAAAGCCCTGCTTCTGCCAGCTCGTCGACTATTTTTTCTGTAAGAAGCACTCCGTGAGTTTGAAGAGAAATAACTTCTACTCCTTTCACTTCTGAAAGTCTCTGGACTAGTTCCACTAAACGCGGATACGCCAGCGGATCTCCTACGGTGTCTATATGGGCCTCTATTTTCTTTTCCCCTTTAAACTTCACTATATACTCAAACCACTCTATAAGCAGGTCTAAGTCGACAACATATTCTGTTAACCTATGTCTTGACTTGGGGCCAGCATCAGTAGAACAGAAAATGCATGAAAGAGGACACATTGAAGAAGGTCTTACTTGAATGACATTAGTTCCTCTGTCAATTAACCCGAAAGCTATACACCCAATTAAGGGAAGATCTTCCACGAATACTGTTCTTCTGCAACAGGGCATTACTCGTCTATTTACTGCGAGGCAAGTCTAAATACTTTTTAGGCGAACTACTATCGTGCTGAAATACGCAGCTAAAGTATTTTTCGACGGGAGGTTAGGCGACTGGAGATATATGCAGATGAAAATCAAGTATGCTTTGAAAGCTAGCCGTATATCTACTTCAGAAAAACTACCACTTGCCTCAAGAACCGATGCGGGAGTCTGGTGTCTTGGTCAAGTAGTAGCTTTTTACTCTAATGTAGTTCTTCGGAATCTCAAAAGGATTAATGTATTTTTGCCTCGCGGACTAGCTCTTTATGCTTTAGCCGAAGTTGACGAAAAGTTTTCTCCCCGTAAAGCAGAAAGCAGAACATATGTGTACATAATACCTTACTTTGGTGAAAACATAGACACCATTAAAAGGGCCGCAGAGCTCTTTATAGGCACCCACGATTTTTGGAATTTCTCCATAGCCACTCGAAGAGAGAATACTATTAGGACAATATACAAAATAAAAGTAGAGAAAATACCTGATTTTTTAATAATTACTTTTCGAGGTAAAGGATTTTTAAATAAAATGATAAGAAAAATTGCCTGGTGCTTAGTAGCTGCAGGCAGAGGAGATATAGACTTAGATTTCATTGAAGACAGATTAGAGAGAAAAGTAGACTCCAAGGTGCCTTCACTGCCTCCAGAAGGCCTCTTTCTACTTGATGTCGAGTACTCTCCTAGAATACTTTTCAGCTATGATAAAAACACTCTAAATGATATCTTACACTACTTGAAAACTCAGCATACTCTTCTCAAGACTCTTGCTTTCCTCTGCAGTAGTTTTATCCAGAAAATATCCTCTTATTTTGAAAATACATAGAAAAACTTTAATTTAACACAAGCACGATTAGAGTTAGACATATGAGAAAATATGACGAGTACCTTAAAGCCGAAGTAAAAGGTATTTATCGAGTTGTCTTCAGAGATAAGTATCTTTCTAGACTAAGTATCTTCGTTAGACCTGTTTATGTAATACTTCTCGCCTGTCCTGAATGGGGAGACTTGGTTCTGCCCATTTACATTAATGAACCGGAGGCAATGTCTATTCAAATGGCTCTTGAAGGATTTAAGCCGCAAAGACCTCTTACTCACGACTTAATTCTTTCTATGCTTGAGTCTCTCGGAATAACTATAGAAAAAGTGACAGTTGACGGTGTGATAAGTGGAGTATATGTAGCGACTATAGTTTTACGTGATGACCGTAAATCTAAGCCCGAATACAAGTACATAGATGCAAGACCTTCAGACTCCATAGCTTTAGCTGTTAGAGCAGGCGCACCCATCTACGTAGCTAGACACCTGGTCGAGTACACTGTTCCTGCAGACCAATTCGACTATGAGGAAAATGAATCTACTTCGGAAGAAGACTCTCTTTACGAAGAGTAATAGAGAGATTTGCTGCTTAGCAATGTTAGACCATATTTAAGGCTTTTTTCTCTAATTTTCTGCAATATTTCACTACACAGTGATTTTTTATAAATTTTAATTATTAAAAAAGCTACTATATCTACCACTTTCGTAAAGTTTTCATTAAAAGAAATATAATCAAAAGAATTTAGCTTGAACGGAGGATGAAGTTTTGTACTTACTTCAATGTAAGTTTTAGCTATTTTCTTTTTGAAAGGGCCTGGTACTCCCTTAAATTGGTTAATTATTTTGAGTGTAAATGCTCTCCCTCGTTTCTTGGCTTTAATTAGCTCACTAAATCCGTTTTGAGAAAAAGCACCATACTTGCTATAAATGTAGTAGATTTCCAGTATATTTTCTAGACAAGCTCTTAGGTAAGTATACGCTGCTAAAGAATCTTTCTGATTAGCATGTTTAAGCGATTGTTTTAATAAGTAAAAACAAGCACTTACTTCGCTTGGATATTTTTTATAGCTTTCTAGTAAATTAATAAGTTCTAATATTTCGCTAGGATTTTTACCCATTAGTTTACTCTGCTCTTGGAGCTAAGAAGTATCGTAGAATTCCGCCACCAGCTATTTCAAATGTAAGCGAAATAGGCTTTGCTGTAGCGAACTCTACTGTCACTACATCAGATAGAGCCGAAGCCTTTTTGACCATATCTAGGAGGTACTCTAGGCTGTATGATGCGGTGCTGTTTTCTTGTACTTCGTATTCAAGGAGAGAGCCTCCTGCGAGAGAGAAGTCTACTGTTACTTCGCCTTTATCACTTGAAGCAGATACTCTGAGTAAGTCTTCGGTAGCCTCAAATTTTACTGAATCGCTGACTAGATCTGCGTCGGAGAGAGCGTCTTTAAGTGAATCACTGAGCATTCTGGCTTTTACTTTAAAGTCTACTTTTATTGCAGGAATTTCTTCGGCAGGTATATCTAGTATTGGAAGCGAGAAAGTTCTGTCAGCTCTTCCCATAATCTTTATTTTGAATCTGCTAGCTGATGTCGATAACTCTACTTTCTCGTCTTTTCTGGCTCTCTTCATAACCTTCTTTAATTCAGCGAAGTTTACTCCAATTACAGTTTCTTCTTCGCACTCAAATTCTTCAAAAGCTGTCTGTGGAAGAGAGAGATCTACCATTGCTATACGTGAGGGATCTAGAGCTCTTAATGTTAGTCCGTCTGGCGTTATTTTAAAGCATGCTTCATCTATTAGCGCAGCTAAGCTTTCTACAAGATATTTCCACTCCCTAGCATCTCCAAATACTAGTCTCATCAAGAGAATATCTTTTCTCCTTTATTTAAATCTAAGCTTTATTTAGCAGAAGTATATCTTGAAAAAGCCTTTGACTAGTTCAGCAAAATTACCAGGGAACATTCTTGAGCCCGGTCTTGAATGCCAAGTAGTTAGACAATTTATGTATAATATATGTAAGCATTAAGAGCAAAAGTGTTTCTATGGAAAAAATGTTTATTGAGAAAATAAGATAGTCGAGTAATAGCGCAGTGACCATAAAGCCTAGCTGGTCAACTACAGGAAACGGATGACCCCTAGGCATACCTAATCTTCTTTTTACAAACGATCCAAGTATATCTCCTAAAAGAGCCCCGAATGCCGTTACAAAGAAGAGCTGTAGTGATAATACTACGCTCTTTAAGTACTGAGAATAGAAAGTAGTCACGACAAGCTTTGCGGGGAAAAATGTCGCGGTTCCAGCGACTACTCCTGCAATAAAGCCTTCAACACTTTTTCCGTCCCCTAGAATACGTCTTCCGTCGATAAACGTTTTACCCATGTCTATAGGCGTTCTCTTTTTAAGTATTTTTGCGGCAAGAACTGGGATAGAGTTCGCAGTATATGCTGGAACTGCTATAATGGCTAGCTGCAGGACAAGAGCCTCCTTCAACATTTCTCGGTCATTTGATTTTATTACCAATATTATTTAAAATTACAGTTTAGTTCTTTTAGAACCTGCTTTAGGTAAGAAATATTTTGTGCCTGAAGACAAGAATATTAGTGACAGGTCCTGCTCCAGGTAAAATTCTCTTGAACGCTAAAGTATATTTACTCGGTAGTAGACGTGTAGACGTATCTTCTGAAACTGAAGTCTATCTCCACGTCAAAGGCTACTCTCTAGCTCGAGTAACTCACTTAGACATAGAAAACTCTTTGTTAAACCAAATTCTTCCGCCAAAGACGCATCAGTATTTGAAGATTCTCGGAGTTCCTGGAGGGATAAGAGTAATGCTTAACAAGATAACTAGAGTTTCCTTAAATAATGACAGTGTTGTAGTAAATTCTATAGATGTTTTATGCGAAGACTTAGCCGATTTACTAAAAGTAGGTGAATCAACTATAGCTTATGTCGGAGGAAAATATGGAGGTATTTTCATAGGATTTAAGAAAAAGTACGTAACAAAGTTGGAGGAAAAAGCTATTGAGAGAGGAGTTAACCCTCTTTAGACTCTAAGATCTTTCTGTACTCTTCAACTATTGTCACGCCGCTACTTGTTCCTATTCTATCTGCTCCTGCTTGAATAAACGCTAGAGCGTCTTCTGCATGCCTTATTCCTCCAGCTGCTTTTACCTTAATCTTATCTCCCGCCACTTTTCTGAGAAGAGTAACATCATGTAGCATAGCTCTTCCTGGACCAAAACCTGTACATGTTTTAACGAAATCAGCTCCTACTTCAATAAGTAGTTTACAGGCCTCTATTTTCTCTTCATCTGTCAGATAATCTGTCTGGATAATTACTTTTATTATACATCCACTGCTATGAGCAGCTTCAACTAATGACAAAAGCTCGTTTTTAAGTTCATCAATGAGCCCTGATTTTAAATACGAAATATTCATTACAGTATCGATTTCTTCTGCTCCGTCACTCACTGCCTTCTCTAGTTCAGCTAGCTTAGCTTCGAGAGTACTGTAGCCTAAAGGAAAACCTACAACAGTGCACAATTTGACGTCACTTGAGGAAAGTACATCAGAGACTCTTTTCACATAGACTGGAGGTACGACAAACGCTGCGAAGCCTATCTCAACTGCTTTCTCAGCTTCACTTAGAACTTTTTCTAGGTCAGTGTTCGGTTTTAGAACCGTGTGATCTATTTTCTTCACGAAGTCTTTCAGACTCAACATTTATCTCCACCACAAGGAATACTGTCGATATATATCCACAGTCCTCACAAATATACTGTTGGGGTGTGATAACTCCGCTTAAAGGCGTTAGCGGCTTAACTTTAAGCGATCCACACCTCGGGCACATATACGCTTTTATTTTACCCAATTTTTCACCTTACTTTGCCAGCTATTTTCAAGAAATATATAGAGCTGAATTTACTTTAAAGTTGTGGTGATGAGGAGGAGGGCTCGAGACCTCCCGGGGATGATTATTAGGCCGCGGACTGACTAATAGTAGTCTCCTAGAAGCCATATATTGCCTATATTGACATTCTCTAGGCCGGCTTTACGGGCAATAGCTAGAGCCTCCATTGCATGTCTCCTACTAGTAGGCGGAATATCATTCATTAAGTAGTCTGGATGAAAAGCTAATAGCGAAAGAGGTATCGAGGTATTCAGATCAGCTATAAAGTTAACTATTTTTTCAACTTCATAAAGATCAACGTAGCCAGGTACAAGTAAAATGCTCACTATGACCAGTGGAGGATCTTTCCTTTCCTCTATTCTTTTAGCTGCTCCCTTTAGGTTCTCGAATACTCGTTTATTATCACAGCCTGTGAGAGCCTTATATACGCTTGGAGTCCACGCCTTTACATCAAATTTTATGCATCCCCCACTTTCAAGCGATAGCTCTACGGCTTTATCGAGGAACGTAGGATTCATTAAACCGTTGGTTTCCCAGCATATTCTTAGTATGCGTTTTTCACGAGAAGCTTTCTCTAAGGCGATTTCACTAGCTCTTATTGCATGAGGCATTTGTGGTGAAGGATCCCCTCCGAAAAAACATACACATGAAACTTTTTCTCTAACTTTCTCTGCCAATTCTCTTGATGTCATAATTGGAGACATACGAAAAGTATTTTCTCTGTAGTGCCAGTTTTGACAGAAGAGACAGTCAAGGTTGCAGGCTCCGTAAAATACAGCTAAATTGTAGTACCCTCTTTCAGCTGAGGGGCAATAAGCGTACTTTGGGTATCCTCTTCCAGTACAGCCCGGACAAATCCATTCTGCTACACAGTTAGTAGGCAGTGGGTCATAGTAGCAGTCAACTATACCTTTATCGGGCGTTCCCGCGAGTCTAACTAGTCTACCTCCCTCGTTTTTTACGAGACCGCAGAATCCGTAGCCACCTTCTCCTATGACACATTCATTAGCACACATTGTGCATTTCAGTCCTTTAGGATCTCTTGGAGGTTCGAATGGAAGCCCGTACTTACCTCTGCTTACTTTATGTGCCTCCATCGCTATCTTAAGTGCTTCGCTGGGATTTTCTCTAAGACAATCAACGCAAACACCAATAGTACTTGATATTACTGGAGATCTTTTGCCACAGAGAGAGCATTCCTTTTCTTTTTTGGAAAAATACCAAGCAATTCTAAATATCATCCCACTATTTTACTGTCGAGAAAACTGATATACTTGTCTATTTACATGAGTAATTGATTATGAGAGTAGAGTATAAGGGTACTGTAATTGAAGTCATTAAAGGAGACATTACAGAAGTAGAGGCTGATGCTATAGTCAACCCTGCTAACTCTTTAATGATCATGGGAGGCGGCGTTGCTGGCGCGATTAAGAGAAAAGGAGGCGATATTATCGAGAAAGAAGCTTTAAGAAAAGCCCCTGTTCCTGTGGGTAAAGCTGTTGCAACAACAGCTGGCAAGCTGAAAGCCAAGTATGTTATTCATGCTCCTACTATGGAAAAACCCGCTCAGCGCACTTCACTTGAAGCAGTTTCTAAGGCTGTTTTAGCTGCACTCTCAGTAGCGTCTTCGATGAAAATAAAGTCAATAGCTTTTCCAGGTATGGGTACAGGCGTAGGCAGACTAAGGGTCTACGATGCAGTGAAAACAATGGCTAAATGCATTAAAGATTACTTAAACAGTGGAGCAGACTTCGATAAAATATTTTTAGTAGCCTACACTGACAGAGATTTACACGACTTTATTAAAGCGGTAAACGATGTCTTCAGAAAATAAGTATAAGAAACTCTCTCGAACACCTTTCTACATTTTCTCATATCAACTACTTTCGCCTTACTCGCCTACACCGGAGTATGTTGCATATGAAATGCTTAAACTTGCTGAAGCTAAGCCTGGGGAACTTGTAGTAGACTTAGGCTGCGGAGACGGAAACATCCTAATTGTCGCTGCCAAATATTTCGGATGCCGATGCGTAGGAGTGGAAATAAATCCCCACTTGGCAGAAATAGCTACTAGGAGAACTAAGGAAGAGGGTGTTGAAGACAGAGTCAAAATAATTGTAGGAGATTTCTTCGAGATAAACATTAGTGACGCTGATATAGTTACCCTATACCTCCTTCCTAAAACACTTCGTTTGCTTAAATACAAGCTAGCTAGAGAAATTAAACCAAGCGCTAGAATTGTTTTACACGATTATTCTTTTGAAGATATTGTTCCATCAAAGGTAGTCGAGTTAAAGTCGCACAGTCCTCTTCATATACACAAGATAATCCTCTATTATGCTAAAGACTTAAAGAACTCCCAAAGGTCGTCTCCTACATAATGTAGATTTTCTAGCACTTTTCCTTTTTTCATCTGTCTTATTTCGCTGCTAGAGTACCACGCTCTACAGACAGCAAGAGGCTTACCGTGTCTTTCGTCGACAACCACCACTATGTCTCCTTTCTCGAAATCACCTTTAATTTGAGTTATTCCTGGAGCCATTACGTCGGCGCCATTAGCTATATGAGGTACAGCACCCATGTCTACAACTACCTTCGGCAAGAGGTCTTGGTATTTCTCCTTGAGCAATATTTTCAGCGCAGGTATTGTAATATCTTCTTCCAGAATTATTAGACAAGGAGTCTTGTCGGCAATTATCACCGTCCCTTCATCAGTTTCAGCTTTCTCTACTATTTCAGCTTCCTTAATTAATTCAGAGAGTTCCGGGTATTTTTCCGCTATCTCTTTTATTAAAGCCTTCTTGTCTTTTTTGCTGAGTAGATGCCTTTTAGCTTTCACGAGTCTACTTTATTTAACTACCTTAATAAAAATTACATTAGAGTATCGAATTTAAGCTTAAATAAAAAAAGACCACTATTCATTAAGGGAGACCGTGGTCAAAGTAAAATGCAAACTTGTTAAATGGGAGGAAGTCGTAGAGTGGTGTAGAGAACTAGCAGCGAAAATAAGAGAGTCCGAATGGATTCCTGATACTGTTGTAGCTATTGCGAGAGGAGGATTTGTTCCAGCAAGACTTCTCTGCGACTTCCTCGACATTCACGAACTCTTAAGCGTACAGGTAGTCCACTGGGGAAAAGCCGCTGAAATAACTGCTAGGGCTCATGTCAAATATCCACTTAAAGTCGATCTTTCAGGAAAGAAAGTTCTACTTGTAGACGATATTGCTGATACAGGAGACTCCATTATAGTGGCAAAAGAGCACTTAACTTCAGAATGCAAACCAAAGGAAATTAAAGTAGCTACAATGCAGTGGATAAGTCCTGTGTGTAAAATAAAGCCGGACTATTATGTAGAAGATGTCAAAGACTGGACATGGTACCAGTATCCGTGGACAAGACTAGAAGACACTACCCAATTCATAGAGAAAATGCTTGGCGAAGAAGGTAAAACGAAGAAAACATGGAAGTTTAGCGAAATAGTAGAGAAGTTTAAAGAATGGTACGGAATAGACGTCGGCGAAGAATACTATAAGCTGGCTCTAGACTTACTCATAGCGAACGGTAAACTTAAGAAGGTAGAGAAAGAAGAAGAACTGGTCTACGAAGTACAGTGATGAAGAACCGGGAACAGACATATGAAGACGCCACCCATAGCTGAAATGGCGATGACGAAGCAGGGAAAGCCTAGTTGGTGACGAAGGACGTGGAGCGGCTGAGCCCCTAATTACTCTTATAAGTTTTCTTTTACCTTAACTATATGTGCCTATAGAAGAGAAGGTAGTATATTTTGAAAAATTTGCTGAAGAAGAAAACACAGAGATTACACTCAAGATAGCTAAAGAATATGCAGAAAAATATAATATAAAAAACATAGTTGTCGCCTCAACTAGAGGCAAAGTAGCAGAAAAAGCTCTTAATTACTTTGACCCCTCTAAATACAACTTAGTCATAGTAACTCATACAAGCTGGTTCAGAGAAAATATCCGCCAAGAATTTGATGAAAAAATTGCCGAGAAACTCCGAGAAAAAGGAGCACATATAGTTACGGCAGCACATGCTCTAGGTGGAGTGTCAAGAGCCATCGAGAAAAAATATGGAGGCCTAACCTTAGTGGGCCTCATAGCTAACGTGCTTAGAAGGTTCTGCGAAGGAATGAAAGTTGCCGTAGAAATTACTCTAATGGCTACTGATGCAGGATATTTTGCGCCCGGAGAAGATGTCGTAGCTATAGCTGGTACAGGTAGAGGAGCAGACACAGCAGTAATATTAACAGCAGCTCCTTCAAGAAACTTCTTCGATGTCAAGATAAAGAAAATATTAGCTAAACCTATCTTCTAACCGTAGCATATCCAGTAAACTTTACTTAGATTTTTTACTATTTACTCTAGGGATGATGAGTACTCCCGGAAGTGATTAATGAACTAAACTTACCCGGCTGACGTTCTATTATCATTAGTAAACTTCAGTAAAGTCTCCATTAGAAAGCCCGGTTTAGTTTATTCCTTCCACCGCCACCATCAGATACTTCCATTATTTTTTAATAAATTAATTTCATTAAATAATTTATTGGTAAATGTCACACTTCAGAAAAGTCTACCATTGTTTACCGATGATTTTACTGATTTAAATCAATGTAGATTTCATAAAAATGGGCAAGCCTCTCATCAGAATTTTTCTCATGTAACTTTTAAAGAAAAACTCATTATAATCTTTCCTAAAAGTATGAATTAAGTGAAGTATGATAGCTGTAATACTGGACGGGTATACTGACGAACCTGCAGGTCTCGGAGTACCTCCCTATTTAGATGTTTACCCGAGGTATGTTGCTGGAGCAATACGGAGTCTATGTCCAGATGCTACAATAAAGTACTTTACTGTAGATCAAGCTCGAAGCAATTTTGAGCATTTTCAGAAAATTTGCTCAAAAGCCTATTTACTTATTGTTATAGCCGGAGTATGTGTACCCGGAAAGTATTTGGGAGGCGATCCGATTAAGCTCGACGAATTAATTAAGTGGAGTTCTCTACTGCCAGCTAAAATAAAGATACTAGGAGGCCCTGTAGCGAAATTTGGATATGGGGGAGAAGGCGGTAAAATAGCTATTGATCCCAAGTTCTTTGAAAACTACTATGATATAGTAGTTAAGGGAGATGTGGAAATCGTTGTAAGAGACTTAATTCTCGAGAAATTCTCATTAGAGAAAGTGGACTCTCATGCCATAAGAACTAGTTATGACGAGATTAGGGAGTTCGCTATTAAGGGCGCGCTTATTGCAAAGCAGCATCCCTGCTTTGGTAAGAACCTTATCTGCGAAATAGAGACTTATAGAGGATGCCCTCGTTTTGTTGTAGGCGGATGCTCTTTTTGCACTACAGTTAGATACGGTAAAGTTACTTACAGGAGCGCAGAAGACATAGTTTTAGAGGTAAAGGCTCTGCATAATGTAGGAGTGAGACACTTTAGGCTAGGTAGGCAGGCAGACTTTTATACATATATGGCTAAAGATACCGGTAAAAGCGAGTTTCCCGAACCGTCGCCTGAAGCAATAGAAAGATTACTTAGAGGAATTAGGATAAATGCTCCCAAGTTAGAGACTCTACACATAGATAACGTTAATCCAGGTACTATTTACCACCATAGGGAAAAATCTATTGAAGTGACAAAAATACTCATGAAATATCATACTCCAGGCGATGTTGCTGCTTTTGGAATAGAGAGCGCTGACCCCAGAGTAGTGAAGCTCAATAATCTCAAGGTTATGCCCGGTGAAGCATTTGAAGCTATAAAAATAATTAATGAAGTAGGAAGGGTAAGAGGATGGAATGGCTTGCCTGAAATACTGCCTGGAGTAAACTTTGTTTGTGGTCTTATAGGAGAAACTAAGGAAACTTACTACTTGAACCTAGAGTTCTTGAGAAAAGTTTTGAGAGAAGGTCTTCTACTAAGAAGAATTAACATTAGACAAGTCTTAGCTTTTCCAGGTACTCCTATGTGGGAGATAGGTGATAGAATTATTAGAAAACACAAGAAGTACTTTAAATGGTTTAAAGAGAAAGTAAGGAGAGAGATCGATCAGCCTATGTTGACAAGGCTTGTGCCCTTAGGCACAGTATTGAAGAAAGCTTTTACTGAAAAACATTACGGTAAAGCTACTTACGCTAGGCAGCCGGGAAGCTATCCTCTTTTACTTTATTGCCCAGAAAGACTACCTCTCTATAGATACTACGATTTCGCCGTAGTGGGTTACGGATATCGCTCAGTAACGGTTGTACCATATCCTCTTGATGTAAATAAGGCTCCTACGAGTTTACTAGAGCTTGTACCAGGCATCGGTAAAAGGAAGGCAGCTGAGATAAAGCTTAAGAGGCCATTTAGGTCTCTTGAAGAAGTAGAAAAATTGCTTGAATCAAAAGAGGCACTAAAATATTTGAGTGTAGGCAAGAGACCATGAGATTAAAAGATTACTTTAAAGGAAAAATCGACGAAGATTTACTGAAATATATTCCGTCAAGCTACGATATTATCGGTTCTAGACAGAAGGCAGTAGCCATTGTTGAAATACCTCCAGAAATAGAGCACTTGAAATACGAAATCGCTGATGCTATAGTAAAAATAAATAAGCACATCAGGACCGTTCTTCGGAAAAAATCTGGCCGAAAAGGTATTTACCGTACTAGAGAATACGAGCTTCTTTTGGGAGACCCTAATACAGAAGTCTACCATAAGGAATATGGGTACATAATTAAAGTAGATCCTACTAAAGCGTACTTTTCTCCAAGAGAAAGTACCGAGCGCATGAGAATTGCTTCCCAAGTTTCTCCAGGCGAAGTAGTTATGTATATGTTTGCTGGAGTAGGGCCCTTTGGTATAGCTATTGCCAAGAAGCAGCCTTTGGTAAAGAGAATTATTGCTATTGAAATAAATCCCGACGCATTTAAGTATTTAGTTGAAAACATCAAGATAAATAAATTAGAAAAGGTTATGGAAGCTTACTTAGGAGATGTTAGAGAACTTTGCCCAAGATGGTATGGCTCGTGTGACAGAGTATTAATGCCTTTACCTAAAGGTGCTCACACATTTTTAGATGTGGCACTTCAGTGCCTTAAAGACTCAGGAGGTATTATTCACTTTTACCACTGGTCCCATGAGAATAGTCTCTATTCTGATGCAGAGAAAATTATTGACGAGTGGTGTAGAAAAATGGGTTACGATTATAAAATTCTATCTAGACGAATTGTTTTGCCATACGCTCCCAGAATCTACAAAATATGTATAGACTTTTTTGCTAAAAGAAATTAATGCTTATATTTTTCGGTAAAAAATATCAAGTAGATGTCGAAAATAGTTTTTAACCCAGATAAATGCTCAGGATGTCATATATGCGAAGAAGCATGCTCTTACAGCCACTTCAATGTAATTAACATATCTAAGAGCCGCATTAAGATATCTACAAAGTTTTCGTCAAAAGGAGTAGTTCACGAAGCTAGAGTATGTCTTCAGTGTGATAATGCTCCCTGCACTAAAGTTTGCCCTACAGGCGCCTTGAGTAAAAGTGAGAAAGGATACATAGTCTTTAACGAAGAAAAGTGCACAGGATGCTTCCTTTGCGCAAAAGCATGTCCTTACGGATTAATTTTTACGCATCCTGAGCTCAAGATTCCTCTTGTCTGCGATATGTGTGGCGGAGACCCTGTATGCGTTAAATGGTGTCCTATGGGAGCTCTTGAGGTGAAATAATGGAGTTTAAGGGAGGTTGGGTCGGTAAAATACTTAGGGTAAATCTTACCGAAGGTAAGATAAAGACACAGAACTTATCTAAAGACTTGGCTCTAAACTTTATAGGAGGAAGAGGATTTGCTATAAAGATTCTTTGGGACGAGCTTCCAAGAGGAATAGATCCTCTTTCTCCAGAAAACAAGCTGATAGTAGCTACAGGTCCTGTTACAGGAACTCTTGTACCTAGTAGCGGCAAAATTGTCATAGCATCGAAGTCTCCCTTAACTGGCGGCTACGGCGACGGAAACATAGGCTCTCTTATCTCAGCTAAGCTCAAAATGGCCGGTTACGACGCTATAGTAATTGAAGGAGCATCTAAGACTCCCGTATATCTGCACATAACACCAGACTCTGTTGAAATAAAGAAAGCAGATTACTTGTGGAATAAAGGTGCTATTGACGCAGATGTTGAACTTCGAAAAGAATACGGTTTTGATGTAGGAACACTAGTTATAGGTCCTGCCGGAGAGAACTTAGTTAAAATATCTACAGTAATGTCAGAGTTCGGTAGAGCGGGCGGAAGACCTGGCATGGGCGCTGTTTTTGGCTCGAAGAAATTAAAAGCAATTGTATGTGAGGGCTGGAAAGACATTCCTGTAGCAGATCTAGATACAGTAGTAAAGCTGTACAAAGAGGCAGTAGATTTTCTAAAGAAGTCTCCGGCATACGGAAAGTGGATTCGTCAAGGAACTATGATGACTATTGAGTGGAGCCAAGAAGCATCTGTTCTACCTACATACAACTTTAGTGAAGGATTTTTCGAAGGATACAGCAAAGTCGGCGGAGAAATTATGGATAAGGAATATAAAGTGCTCAGAAAAGGCTGCCTCTTCTGCCCCATGCCCTGCGGCAACGTCTGTATTGCAAGAAAAGGCAGATATGCAGGAGTATGGGGCGAGCTAGACTACGAGAACGTAGCTATGTTTAGCTCGAATCTAGGAATAGACTCTATGGACGCTGTCATTAAGATGAACTTTATGGCTGACCAGTTAGGCTTAGAGGCTATTTCGGCTGGGTCGGCTATAGGTTTCGCCATGGAGCTTTATTCTAAAGGAATTATTTCAGCCAAAGACACAGGAGGCCTTAAGCTTGAGTACGGAAATGTCGACGCAGCAATTAAGCTTATGGAAATGATAGCCTATAAAAAAGGATTTGGCGACCTGCTTGCAGAAGGAGTGAGAGCCGCTGCCGAGAAAATAGGCGGCAAGGCTATTGAAATAGCAATGCACGTTAAAGGACTCGAAATATCTGCCTATGACTGCCACGCAGCGCCCGGTATGGCTTTAGCCTACGGTACTTCGCCTATCGGCGCTCACCATAAAGATGCTTGGTTCATAGCCTGGGAGCTCAAAATGGGTAGAGACGTAATATCGAGAGAGAAAGTAGAGAGACTTATCGAAATGCAACGAATAAGAGGCGGTATATTCGAGACTTTTACTGTCTGCCGTCTGCCATGGATAGAACTAGGCTTAGGCTTAGACTATTACGTCAAAGCATTCAACGCTATTACGGGACTTAACTTTACTCTTGAAGATCATTATAGAGTAGCTGACAGAATATACAACTTGATAAGAGCTTTCTGGATAAGAGAATATGGCGAGTGGAGCAGAAAATACGACTATCCTCCCGAGAAGTGGTTTAAAGAACCACTAACTAAGGGTCCTTTAGCTGGACGAAAGCTTGACAAAGAGAAATATGACCAGCTACTCTCCTACTACTATGAAGCAAGAGGCTGGGATGAAAACGGTGTGCCTAAGAAAGAGACTTTAAAGAAACTAGGCTTAGACTACGTTATTAGTGAGTTAGAAAAAATAGGCTTAACGTTAAGGTAGTTATCTCCAAGAAGTACCTACTATTTTTTCGAATTCTTCGAGGAATTTGCTCCAGTATTCTTTTGCTGCCTCGACTTTGTTTTTCTGTACTTTCTCTAACCACTTTTTAGCTGTCTCGTTGCCTTTCTTCGCTTCATCTTCGACGTATGTTACAAATATGTCTATTGTTCTTTCTCCTTCCCAGAAAACTGGTTTGCACCCTGCCTTGACATCATATTCTATTACTTTCTTTACTAGCTCTTTGCTGTGCTCGTATAGATTTACGTTTGTGCCTAGTGCTGTGTTGAATAGCTTGTCAGCTATCTTCTCCCACCATCCTCTGTGGAATCTGCAGAAGCCATAGTTCTCAGAGTAAAGTTCTTTGAATAACCTGTCTGCGCAGACTTTGGCGAACTCTTCTGGCTCCATAAATGGTGCGTGGTATTTTGTCATGAATGTTCCTTGGAATGGTAGTGGTACTAAGAAGGCTGGGTCCCAGTACTGGCAAGGTGTAATTGCTCCTTTCTCGCCGAAAGGTACATAGACTGCTAAGTCTTCAAACTTCTTTCCTAGCTTCTCTACTCTATCTTTGTATTTTTCAGTGAGCTTGTGTGTAGCAGGTCTGCTTCCTTCACCTATTATCTTGGCTACTTCTGTTTCAGCGAAAGCTATTTTTTCAGCTAGCTGTGCTACTAGCTCAGCGTTGTGTTTAGAGTATTCTAGTTTGAAGTTCTCTATATCGAAGTATGGTTTCCCGCTGACGCCTAGTTCTTCGGGCTGAAGTAGTCCTAGGTGTAGAGCCTCTAGTACCCATGCAACAGTGTTGCCGAACTCTATGGCGTCAAATCCCATTGCATCTACCGCGTGAACAGCAGTGTGTGCTGCGTCGAGATCAAATATTCCGCACAGAGGTCCATTTGCGCTGTAAGGCTCGTAGTCGACTTTATAGGGTCCTTCAACTTTCTTACATACTGCTACACATGGCTCGCCGCATGTCTTGAAACTCTTCTTTTCGATTATTCTCTCGTTGAACTGTTTGAGATAGTGGTTAACGATATATTCGTTGTACATTTTCATTCTGGTTTCTATATCGAGGTACATCTGCCTCCAGTTGAACATTAATGTTCTGTCTTTTAGTGTAGAGTAGTTTCCGCCGAAAGTACCCCCTGACTTTATCTTCTCATTATAGCGGTACTTTACTGTAGCCGAAGTAACTGCTTCGCTGTACTTTTTACCTAGTGCTTGAGAGAACAGTTCGTCTAGCTTCTTTATGTCCTTAACTAGCTCTACTTTCCTCCAGTCGTAGTCTCCTCCAAAGGCAATAGCTACAACATTGTGGGCTCTGTAGAGAACAGATCCTCCTCCACCTCTTGCCATCCAATCTTCTGCTCCCTCGTCTACTTCACCGTTACGTATTACAGCTGAGAAAAGTCCGCCGTTATTCGTATTTAGGGCTGCAGGCCCTATTACAGCTATTCTGAAAGTTAAGTATTTTCCATCTTTAATGTAAAAGTCTTTTATTTTCTCTAAGACATATTCATGAAGTGCGTAAACTCCTTTTTTATCTTTATATTCTTTGAATATTTTCATTAATTCTTCTTTGCTTATAGTCTCCCATTTAACTTCTATTCCTTTTTCTGTACCCTTTAGCGCTACTATTAGGGGCTTGTCGCTTTTACCCTCTATTGTAATGTAGTCTACTCCAAGGTATTTGAATGCATATGCCGCTCCTCCCATTGTTGATACATAGAATCCTCCTGTTAATGGTGATCTAAAGCATCCGATGAGCCTATGAGATCCTGGTAGAACTCCCCCAGCTAATTTGCCCATTCCGAGGCACAGAACATTATGTTCATCGTAGATATCGTATTTGTGGCTCTCGTAAAGCTCAAGGTGGCAGTATATTCCCCAGTCAACGGGCCCTAGGATGTCTTCTCTATCTACTTTCTCTATTCTGATTTCGCGTTTACTGACATTTAAAAATGCAACTTTATTTTCCATACAGCACTACTAACAATTGGAGAGTTATAAGACTTACTAGCTGAAATCAAGATTCTCTATAACTATTTTCTCAGGTACTTCGACTACGTATCGTTTATTGTATAAGAAGCAGTTAAAGAAACTTATAAAATATCTAGGCTTAGATGAGCCCTGCCTTTTTGGCCCAAGAGACGTATCCTTTGCGGGCTAGTGTGAAGAGATTTGCTCTAGCTTTGTACTTGATGTCTCCCTGCTTATACATTTCCTTAAATGTCTTCATGTATTCTTCTTTGTTTTTAGCTGATGTAAGTGCTTCAACTGCTTTCTCTGTCATAAATAAGTCCACGTCAGCCTTGTGGTGTTCGCCGAACTCTACTTTAATAGTATCTTTTAACTTCTCTACGTGGAATATTTTTCCGGCAATGTAGTAGTTTAGTATAGATCCCTTCTTTAATTCGCTGAATATTTCTGGGTGTACTGCAAGATATGATGCTAGTTTCTTGCTTATGTCTTCTTTTTCTTCGGCTACTTTTTCTACTTTAATTAAGTCTTTAATAAATACTACTAGATCCATGGCCTCATAGGGTTTTCTCTCAAGCTGTATTCCGTATTTAAGGTTTCTGTAGCAGAATGGACAGCAGGATAACAGAATTTCTGGCTTTATTTCATCAAAGTCTTTAAGTCTGTATTTTGCTACGTCTAATGAAAGGTCGGCATGCGAAGAGATGATAGATCCTCCACAGCATATAGTGTATTCTCTTGTTCTGAGGGGTTCTACGAACTCTACATCAGGTATAGCCTTAATGACGTTTCGTGGAGCCTCGTAGACTCCGCTGTGTCTGCCTAAGTGACAGGGGTCGTGGTAACTTACTCTAATTCTTCTTCCGGGAGACTTAAATGAAATTCTCTTTTCTTTTATAGCAGTGTCTAGGAGTTCTACTGTATGGACTACTTTTATGTCGGCTTTGTATTTCTCTATGTAGTGTTCACGGAAAACTCTGTAGCATCCCGCACAGGATGTTATAACGTATTTAGCTCCAGTCTTCTTTATTTGCTCAATGTTATGTTCTATAAAATCTTTTACATCTTTTTCTCCTCCTATGATCATTGCCGCGAAGCCGCAGCACCACTCATCTTCTAAGAGAGTGAAGTCTATTCCGAGTTTAGATAGTATTTGAACCGTTGCTTGAGCTATTTCTGTCGTAATATGATTAGCTGTACATCCTGCGAAGTAAACATATTTCGCGTGCTCTCCTACTTTAACATTCACTTGGTCTGAGATTTCATCAAGCCATTCAAGTCTATCTTCGTGTAGCTGCTTGTACGGGTTGTAGTTCTCCTTTAGTGATTTTATTACTGTACGGTGAGTATCCATTATTAAGCCGTTTTCGTATAGGTCTTTTCTGAAAGCTTCCATTATTGATACAAAGTCTACTCCTTTACCCATTTTTGCTATACAGACTTCGCGGCAGAGTCCGCACTCGAGGCATGTGTAAATATATTCTACGAAAGATTTGTCGGGTTCTAGTCTACCTTCAACAACTGCTTGGATATTTAGTATACGTCCGCGTGCAGTGTAGGCGTCGAAACCTAGGAGCTCTCTTATAGGACATACTTTGTATATGTTTTTACCTGTAGAAGCTATTTTGACAGATTCTCTGCATTCTTGGCATCTAGCACAGCTGTAAAGCTCGTCTAAAACTTCTTTAATATATTTAAGCTTCATACACATCACCTAGAATCTTAAATGCTCCAGGATTCATTATGCAGTTGGGATCTAGCGCCTTCTTTATTTTAACTAACACGTTCCACCACTCTTTTCTTAAAAGCTCTACTACGATTGGGTAAAGCCCTACTCCTGTCCAGTAAAAGCATCCTCCGTACTTAATTACCTCTCTCTTTCTTTCTTCCCAGTACTTTAGCACTACTTCTCGCTGTTTCTTGTCTAATGAACTAAAGTATGGGTGAGCTGTGAATACACATACTGTTCTTCCAGCGCACATTGCTGTTATTATGTACTTTATTCCAAACTTGTCGAACTTATACTTCTTAAATAATTCAACTGACTTCTTAGTCGCTTCAACTATTCTCGTAGTTTCAAGTAGGTGGCAGGACCCAGCCCATTCGGGGCCCCATTCAAATAGAGGAGTTATCATCTCGTATTTTGCGTTCCAGAACATTTCCGGAAACATCGTACCTAAGTCGATGCCTCCGTGTTTTACCGCTATTGAGTCAAGGTACTCTTTAATGGCTTCACCTATCTTCTGTGTCTCGGCTTCAATCACATATACGAAGAGAGCTTCTATACCAGTAAAAGCTGTGGCAGCGTCTGGGAGTATGTACTCTATGCTTTTTCTATTACATAAAATAACTAAGTCTTCGGCGAGCCCTGTTCTCTGAATTTGATAAAATGCTCTAGCACAGGATTCTAAGTCTTTATATCCAAAACACCCATAAAGCACTGCTTCTGGCTTAGGGTATACTTTCAGCGCTACCTTCGTTTTTACTCCAAGTATACCATGATCCCCTAGGAACAAGCCTGTAAGATCGGGGCCGAAACAATATCTAGCGAATCGCTTAGCGTAAGGATTTACTGCAGTACCTGTCTCTAGCACTTCTCCGGTAGGCAAAACTACTTCAAGCGATACTACGCTGTCCGGGGCCTGCCCCCACTTAGCTCCTCCAAGACCTGTAGAATTACATGAAATGGATCCTCCTATTGTTGCAGCGTGCCCGCTGTAGGGACCTCGGTATCCTAGTTTGTATCCCCTTTTATCTACTTCATAAAGTAAATTAGCCCACGTTATTCCCGCCTCTGCTTCAACCACTAACCTGTCTTCGTCTATATCTAACACTTTATTCATTCTTGTCATGTCGATCATTATACCTCCTTTGAGAGGTAGACAGGCACCACACATGGATACTCTACCGCCTGTCGCCATTACCGGAGTCTTTGTTTCGTTAGCTAGCTGAACTATACTGACTACTTCGTCTACACTTTTCGGTCTTACAACTATGTCTGGTTTATGTGGAGGAAGAGGTGACGCATCCCGTGAATACGCTATAAGAACATGTTCTTCATCGCTGACATTCTGTTCTCCCACTATTTCTTTCAGCTTGTCATATAGAGGGTGATGGGGCATGAAGATCTAGAAATACTTCTCGACAGGCGTATAAATTGTTTTTCACAAAAGCTTAAATTTCACGCTACGAGGTAGAGAAATAGTCAATGACGAAAACTGGATGATGAAAAAGGCTAAGTGATAAAGTGATCGACCGGATGCTCTCTGACGTTTTATTCACGGAAAATGATAAAAGTTTAGAAGCAGATATGTAATCAATGATTTGGGCTGGCGTAGACGGCGGCGCTACTAAGACTCTAGCTGTCGTTGTTTCAGAGAAAAGGGAAATCGGTGTAGGCATAAGTGGTCCATCAAATTACCATGATGTAGGTCTGGAAAAAGCTGTCGCAAACCTTCGCGAAGCACTAGATCAGGCTCTAAGCCAAATAGGAGGAAAAATGCCTGTGACTTCTGCGTGCTATGGTCTAGCTGGCCTAGACTCGCCCAGTGACTTTACAGTAGTTGAAGAAGCAATTACAAAAGTGAAGCTGGCTGACAAAAACTTCGTTGTACATGATTCAGTTATAGCTATATACGGCGCTACCGGAGGAAACAAAGGAATAATTGTTATAGCTGGAACAGGCTCTGTTGCCGCAGGTCTTGACGATAAAGGAAACTACATTAGAGTAGGAGGATGGGGTCCTCTGCTAGGAGACGAAGGCAGCGCCTATATGATTGGCAGAGAAGCACTAGCACATGCGCTTAAAGCTTACGATGGAAGAGGAGAAAAAACAAGTCTTCTTGACAGAATTATAGAGAAATACAATTTAAAACAGGTAGAAGAAATAATTGATATTTTCTACAGAAAAGGCGTTTCTGTAACTGAAGTAGCTTCATTAGCCAAAATAGTAAGCGAAGAAGCGCTTAAAGGAGACAAAGTAGCGAAAATGATTTTAGAAAAGGCCGCGAAAGAAATAGCTTTACACATAGTAGCTGTATATAAGAGACTTGGTTTTCGAGAAAAAATTGACGTAGCCCTAATAGGAGGAGTATTTAGGGCAGGAGAACTAATACTATCTCCTCTCAAGAAATATCTTGCAGAAAAATCTATTGAAGTCAATTTAATTAAGCCAAAGTACCCTCCAGCTATCGGCGCTTTAATAATAGCTATTAAGAACACTGCCCCCGAGTTTTTATCTGCAGAAATACTGGAAGAAGCAAATAAGGCTGTAGAAAGATACTATGGTTAGGTGTAAAGACTGTATTTTTTACGAAGAGGTATTTGCTGGAACAGGTACGTGTACATGTAAGAAAATCTATATACTGCAGCCGGAAATCGAAAGAAACTGTGAGGAGTTCGTTCCAAGAGATGTTCTTAGAGAAGATTTCTTCGATAGAGTACTTCCTCAAATATCTAAAGTTAAAAGAAAAAAGAAAGAGGGATTTCTTGCGAGGCTCAAAAAGTATTTAAGTAGGTAGGGTGTCATTCTGAGAGAATAAAACAAGTGGTACTCATGTTTGCAGCTAGTTACGATGAGATAGTTATAAACTCCAAGAAAAGAGTCACTATATTCGATTTCCCATTAAAATTTTATAAAAAGTACTTAGCTGATAAACTAAAGTTTGTCAAAGTACTTTCCATTAAGAGAAAATATAGCTATTATTCTGGACCCAGAATCCTAGTTAAAGTAAATAAGAAAGACGCCGATGAAATACGCGCTTATCTATTAGTAGTCTTAAGTGAAGACTACGATTGGAATTTATTAGAATATGAGGAAAACTCTATAGAATGAACTTGGACTTCTGTGTAACCACTAATAGGGGTCTTGAAGATATCACAGCTAAGGAGCTCTTAAAGTTACTGCCTTCTGCAAGCAACATTAGGATCGGAAAGTCTAAAGTATTTTTTAGCGCTGATGAAAAGGCTATTTACATAGTTAACTTGCTTGCAAGAACAGTACATAGACTGCTTTGGATATTAGGCGAAGATAGATGCAGGACACTAAGTGAAATATACAGATATACATGTTCGCTTGATTTCACGGAAGTTATTGATAGAAATCAGAGCTTTGCTGTTAGAGCAGAAAGATCAGGGAAACATAATTTTACTAGTATTGATATAGCTGCAACAGTAGGTCAAGCAATAATAGATAGCTTTAGGAGAGACACAGGAGTCCGCCTTAAAGTCAATTTGAAGAATCCTGATGTGGAGTTCTTCTGCTATCTCGTCGACAATGAATTCACTATAGCTGTAAATACAACTGGAGACTCGCTTCACAAGCGAAACTATAGAATATACGATCACCCTGCTGCAATAAAGACAACTATCGCTTCAGCACTAGTATACCTCTCTGGATGGACTAAAGATCACGTATTCTTGGACCCTATGTGTGGCGGGGGCACTATTCCAATAGAAGCTGCGCTTATTGCACGAAACATTGCACCAGGTATTTTTAGAAAAACTTCTTTCAGCTTCGAAAAACTAATGTCATTCGACCGCAGCAAATACGCTAAGTTACTAGATATTATAGAAAAAAGTTCTAACAGAGGGAAATATTCTATCTACGCTATTGAAATATCACCTAAGCATTTAAGAGGAGCCATAGCAAACGCTAAAAGCGCCGGAGTAAGAAACACAATAAAGTTTATTCAAGGTGATGCTCGTCACCTTGAGAAATATCTCGATGTCTCTCCTGAATATGTTGTAGTCAACCCACCTTATGGAGTAAAACTGACTCGGAGGGAATATATACCAATTCTCTATAAAGAGTTTCTCAAATCCTTAAAGTCCTTGGTGGACCACTGCACACTAGTAGTTATTACTGCAGCTTTTAAAGAATTTGAAAAAGCATGTAACTTGCTGAACGCAGAAATTATAGAGAAAAGACGTGTGCTTCACGGAGCCTTAACAACACAGGTCTATAAGTGTATTATATAGCTCGGCGCCCGCTTTCATCCCATCCCAATAAGGGGCGTCGGCGGGCGTCGCGGGCACTTATATTTTCTCGTCGACGCAAATATATTTTCGCCTAAAGCAGTCTTTCTGTGGAAGAAATCTCCGTAAAAATTGCAAAGGAAGTTAAAGAAAAATACGGAGAAATAGTTTTAGGGATTGGCGTAATCGAAGGAGTCTCTGTTAAGCCGAGTGGTCCTCAGGAAAGAAGTTTGTTGAATAAAGTCACGTCTATAACTAAGTCAAAATACTCGTTAGAGTCCCTTAAAAACAATCCAGTTATCAGAGCGTATAGAGACTTCTACTGGAGACTAGGAATAGATCCCACGAAAACTCGTCCAGCGAGCGAAGCTCTAGTTAGGAGAGCTCTCCGAGGTAAAGTCCCCCTAATAAATAATGTAGTTGATGCAGGTAATGCCGCATCAATGGAGACTTTAGTACCTATAGGCCTCTATGATTTAGACAGAATAAAGGGTAATGTAGAGCTTAGATTTGCTAAAGAAAACGAGCTATTTCTGCCCATTGGAGGAAAACCTGAAAATCTGTCTTCTAGCAACATTGTACTGGCTGATGAAGAAAAAATACTTCATGTTTTTCCTCATAGAGATTCACAGCTAACAATGATTAGAGACTTCACAAAGAATGTTTTAGTGGTTTCATGTGGTGTGCCTGGAGTACCAGAATCTCTTGTAGAAACAGCGCTAAACAAAACAGTAGACTATATTCTGATGTTAGCAGGAGGTAAACTTATCCTTAAGAAGATAATACATTAGATTTAAAGTCTTCAAATCCCTTGAATTTTGAAATATATTCTTCCATAATTTCTTTCTTTTTCTCCTCGGTTACATACACTACAACAATACCTTTGTGGGGTTGACCATAGACGACAAAAGATTTCAACGGAGCTTCAACTATTGCAGGAAGAGTCAATAAATCTTCTTCGCCTTCCACTAAGATAGCATACTTTTTCTCAAAATTAATAGCGTGTAGAACTCTTCTAAGCGTTAAGTACGCTTCTGAAGTTATGGTTCCCGGAGGATTTTTAACAGATATTTTAATATAATTCTCTATGATTTTCTTTACTCTATAGTCTTTTTGTCTTAAAGTTTTGTAGTCTATAACACATACTTCAGGCTCAATGTTATTTGTAAAAACGTTGTAGGTAACAAAGTCGCCTACAGTTATTAGTATAGTTTTGTCATGCGACGCTATAATTCTCTTGAGTACGCTTATAGTGTAAGCAGGTGGGCCTTCGATGAGCTCGCCTAAGGGATTCTTTAGCTTTCTTCTCAGTTCCTCTGTTAAATATATCGCCACAGCGAGTATATTGACACAGCTAGAGATAAATACTCTTCCCACTAAACGTAGTACGAGAAGTAGTGAAAGTATATCCTGCTGAAAAAGAATTAGGTCCGGTTGAATATAAGCTAAAAATCAAAAGAAGCGATGAGAAAATAGAAAAGCTTGCTACTCAGCTTAAGTATAGGCTCGGCGAAGGAGGTGGAGAAGCTTTCTTAGTTTTGGGAGTCACTGATGATGGAAGACCTCTTGGCTTAAGCGAAGAAGAACTAGAGGAGTCTCTCAAAGTCCTAGATGAGGCTACTAAGAGAATTAGTGCTGTGTGGAAGATAGTTCAAGTAGCTCAAGGAAAACGAGGCAAAGTAGTCGAAGTATTTATTAGGAGATGTAGAAAAGATTCTCCTCCAATATTCCTAAATATCCCTGTGCTAGGCAACGTGGACAGCGGTAAATCCACTCTTATAAGTGTTCTGTGTACAGGAGAGCTAGACGACGGAGATGGCTTAGCTATGTCTAAAATAGCTAGATACTTACATGAAATTAAAAGCGGCAGAACGTCATCTATCACTCCCAACTACTTAGGCTATGATATTGAGGGAAACATAGTTAATCATAAGCTTTTAGATCCTTTGGAGGAGTCAGAAATTTTCTTAAAAAGTTCTAAAATAATTATTTTAATAGACTTAGGTGGCCATGAGAGATACCTTAGAACTACATTAAAGGGAGTTATGGGCAGGGCGCCAGACTACGCTATGCTTGTTGTCGCAGCAAACGCTGGCTTAATAGGTATGGGAAGAGAACATTTAGGTCTTCTTGTAGCCCTAAAAATACCATTCTTTACTGTGATTACGAAAAAAGATTTGGTACCTCCAGAAATATTGAATAAGACTCTTGCTGAGCTGTATTCTATTTTAAAAATGCCAGGAGTCAGAAAAATACCGCTTCTTGTTGAAAATGAGTCAGATGTAGTCTTAGCAGCAAGACTTATTCCTAAGTCTAGAGTCGTCCCTATATTTATTGTATCTAACGTAACCGGAGAAGGTCTACATCACGTGGAAAAATTTTTAAATCTTCTGCCACCCAGAATGAGATGGAAAGAAAAAAGAAAGCGTAGCTTCTTAATGTACGTAGAGCATACATTTAATGTTAAAGGAGTAGGGCTTGTTGTAAGCGGTCTGATATTAGAGGGAGAAGTTAAGGTCGATGAAAAAGTATTAATAGGACCCGATGAACACGGTAAATTCCACTTAGTTAAGGTGAAATCTATTCATGTTAATAGAGTAAACGTAGAAGAAGCTCATGCTGGAGAAGAGGCTTGCTTAGCTTTACAGGGAATAGACCCCTGTTTTGTTAAAAAAGGTATGTGCTTGCTCTCTCAATCATCAAATCCATCTCCTGTGAGATCCTTTGAAGCTGAAGTTAAAATACTCCACCATCCTACGATGATAAAGCGCGGCTATCAAGCTGTATGTCATATTCATACAATTAGGCACGCCGTAGTTTTCGAGCAATTATCTAAGGAGCCTTTAAGAACAGGAGATACTGCATACGTTAAGTTGAGATTTCTCTATCATCCGTGGTATATCAGAAAAGGTGACGTATTTGTTTTTAGGGAGAGCAGAACTAGAGGATTAGGCATTGTAACTAAAACCTAAATAACTTCTTTTACAATACTATAATCACTGCGAGACCATGACAAAGGCCAAGAAGATAGTAACTCTCCTTGACGAACACCAAGCTAAAGTAGGCTATCGCTTTGTACTGTATAGTATACCTGATGTATGTAAGAAGAGATGTAAATTATTCAAGGCGTGTCTGTCTAAACTTAAACCTGGCAGAACGTATAGAGTTGTATCTGTGAGAAAAAAGAAACACGTATGTCCTTTAACCAATAGACCTGCCGTAGTAGTAAAAGTTGTTGAAGAACCTTTGCAAATAGCTCTGCCTTCAAGCAAAGCTATTGAAGGAATTACTTTGGTTTATAATGAGGATTTCTCTCAGTGCCCCTACAGAAATCGATGCAGATATTACAGGTACTGCAACCCTGCACCAGCTGTCACTAAAGGCACTAAAATAAAAATATCTAAGGTCTTATCCAAAATAGAATGTGTCCTGGGGCACAGCCTGGTTTTAGTTGAAGTTCAGGCAATAGATGATGAAAAGCGGGCTGGAGAAGAATGATCGAAACGATTTGCGCTGATTTAAACTTCTACTTTGACTCTTATCTTAACAGCGTGCTTTCTACTAAGGTAAACTAGCATTTTGATTACTTCTTCTTGAGACATACCTGTACTTCGGGAAATTTCGTCTATAAGCGTGTGGAAAGGTATTGTTCTAGAGCTCTTAGACATTAATGAGAGGACAGACAGTACTTTAGCATAGTCTTTTGAAGATTCTTCTCCAAGTATCTTCTCGTATATTTCTATTGTTTTTCTCACTTCGTTTTCTAGCCCGAGAACTTCTTCGGAATACTTTCCTTGGGCGAGACCAGATACAGCTTTAATGACTTTACTCTTAATACTTTTGATTTTCTCGAAGTTCTCTTTAGCTATTTCAGCTTTGTCAAAAGTTACTAGAGGTTTTACCTGATAATATAGCTTTAAAGCTGCATCACACATTTCTGTTATTTCTATTAACTTTCGTTTGTAATTTTGTTCAAATCGATGAATTAGGCATTTTAGCTCTCTAGTATATTTCTTGAGTTCGTCTGCAAGAGCATAAGGGTCTGGAACTGAAGGGTTTTGGAGTGTTCTAAGGGCTTTATGTCTTACTTTGACTATTGAGCTGTGGATAGAGGGATCTATTTTCTCTATTATAGGTAAGTTTTCTTCTATTTTACTTAAAAGTCTCTTCAAGTTCTTTTCAGCCTCTAAGCACTCCTCTAGGCCTCTAGCATAGCGGGCCAATAAGTCTAGGTAGTTTTTCAGCTTTGCGCTGTATTCTTCAAGATTTCTCTCCAAGCTCAGCGAAGCTGACTGTATCGCTGGGGGAGGAGGAGGTGTATGAGATTTAATAAAACTGTTGAATAAGTTTTTAACTACAGAGCTCTCATTTTTAGAGTATCTTTCAGAAAGAAGATTTATTATACTTTCTATTCTCTTTTTTAATTCTGATACTTCATTAGCTTTTTTAGATAGTTCATTCAATAGGGAGTCAAGTGATTTTTCCTCTGCTACAACTTTAAGCCTCACGATGATACCTTTTGTGCAGATAGTATTTAAGTAACGTTTAAGATACTAGAGTAATTTCAGAGACTAGTGTAGTAAATCTATTTCCTCCTACATGGTATATCAATTTCACTTTACTCAAATCCCAGCATTTATCGAAAAGCTCTTTTTCCGCATAAGCTTCAACTATTTCTCCTACAAAGAGCACGTGGTCTCCTGTCTTTAACTCCGCCTTAACAACGCACTCCATGTTCGCCACGCAGTTGGCTAAAAGCGGAACTTTTATTTTCTTAGGTTTCATTAGCTTAAGACCATACTTTGCTATTTTATTTACTTCTTCTCCGCTTTCTCTTCCGCAGGCAAAAGTTTCTCTAAGTAGCTTCCAGCTAGGTATGTTTACTCCGAATTCTCCTGTTTCCTTTATTAGTTTATAGGTATATCTTTCAGGAGCTATACTTACAGCTAGTAGCGGGGGAGAAAAGCTTGTAGGCATGCACCAAGCAAATGTCGCAACATTTACCTCGCCGTCTTTGCTAGCTGACGTTATTAGAACTGTGAGTTTAGGGTGTAAGAGACGATAAGCAAATGCTTTACTTACAGACCGCTTCATCGCTATTTTTATACGTAAAAACAGATATTAACTTAATTAACTAAGTTTCTAGCGAAAAAATTGAATAGAGAAGTAAACCACGATGATATCTATTTAATTGAATTCTCTTAGTTTACTGTATGTCTGTTGAGGAAGCTAAGAAAAGAGCTGCAGAAGAGTCCTCTAAGTTAGTTAAAGACGGTATGGTTTTAGGACTAGGCTCGGGAAGTACAGTAGCTAAGCTAATTGATATACTAGCTCAAAAATTAGGTACTGAGCTGACAGAACTTTATGTTATACCAACCTCATATGATACAGAATTTCTTGCTCGACAAGCAGGCTTTAAAGTAGTTTCACTAGAGGATCATCTTCCTGAACTTGCTATAGACGGAGCAGATGAAGTAGACAGAGAGTTTAATTTAATTAAAGGTGGAGGAGGCTGCCATACGAGAGAAAAAGTAGTAGATTACTCTTCGCAAGAACTCGTTATTATAGTAGATTACACGAAACTCGTGGAAAAAATTGGCTTGAACAAACCTATACCAGTTGAAGTGCTTCCTTTTGCCTTAAGACCTGTTAGAAAAAAGTTATCTGAATATGGAAAAGTAGTCCTACGATATTCAAGTAAAGGCAAATTAGGCCCAGTAGTGACAGACAACGGCAACTTTATTCTAGATCTCTATTATGGCAAAGAAGTAGAGAATGCAGAAAGCCTTGAGATTTCTATTAAGGCAATACCGGGTGTCGTTGAAACAGGGCTATTTAGTGGCAAGAAAGTGAAAAAAGTTATTGTAGGGTATCCAGATAAAGCACAAATTCTTTCTAAATGACCTCTACTAGACCAGAATACTCTCTTAGCCCTACGGCTATACTGTAGTATTTTTCTTCGCCGTCAATTATCTCGAGTAAAAGCCCCTCGATAAGTACCTTCTCTTCGTTATCAAATACACCACAGTATATGCCTTGAAAACAAATAAGTTCTCTTATATCTATACTTTTAGTTTTTTCAACTTTAATACACCTTATTGCATAAGTATAAGGAAAAAATAAAGACCGCGTATTATCCAATATGACTGCTTCAACACGCACCCTGTCTATGATCTTGTAGCCGTATTTGCCATACTTTTTGTCAATTTCATGCGGCTTTAAAACATATGATAAAGAAAAATTCTTTCCGCAAAAAATTCCTCTATTTACTCTCCTCAGACAGATTTTTTCAGCTAGTTTTAGCGGTACACGGTAAACTTTAGACATCCTTTTAGCCCACTTCTCGTAAGGTCTCTCAAAATTCATTTCTTTGAGTACTTTGTGTACTCTCCAAGAATTCTTAATGCCGTATACTACTAGATTTATATCGGATATTTTTACATTATGTATTTTCAGTAAAATGGATCCTGTAATTCCAAAATCTCTTATATTTACTTTACTTTCTTTCGAAATTTGCTTGACAAGTGCTACAGCTTTGGTTTCTAATGAATCTAATTGATTTTTATTTAATATTTCATTGAGTCGTTCTTCCGGCAAATAATGTGCTGAAATATCGCTGAGCGGTATTGCTGCTATTTCTGTTTTAAAGAAGTTGTCGTAATACAGGTACTCTGGATGAAACTTTCTAAGATAATTTATACTATTTACGATACTTGACGTAGAGTAATCTGGGGTTATTCTTATGTAAACTTCGCCGTTTTTAGTCCATAGACTTTGTCCTTTATATAAAGCTATGTATTTTGGGTAACAGAATACTCTGTCCGGTGGGTGAATATAGCCTAAAACACATGCGATTATGTTTTTTGCACGTACATAATCTTTGTCAAGGAAAACTCTTCTTGAGACCACTATAGTACTTGATTACAGTATAGCGTATAAACGTATTTCAGCAGTTATTTCACTTTTCCTCAAAAAGCTTATATAGATTTTATGAGATAGCCTTTAAAAGGGCGGGGACCATGGATTTGTACCAAAACCTGCTCTTAGGCTTCATAGTTACCTTGGCAATAGGCATCCCTTCGTATAAGAAGAACTTCGTGAGTCTTTCCGGCCTCATTGCCGGGCTTATTGTAGGTATATTGACTTTTGCCGGGAGCCCCGCCTGTTTTTTAATTATTATGAGCTTTTTCCTCAGCTCTAGTATTTTAACTAAAGTTAAGTACGGAGCAAAGGAAGAAAAGGGTGCAGCTGAAAAGAAAAGTGGTAGAACGGCACTACAAGTGGTATGCGCTGGAGGCATTGCTGGCATAGCTGCGCTACTTAAAGGCATGTACGAAAACAATATTCTACTATGGCCAGACCCGAATCAGCTTTCTCATATATTAACGGTAGCATTCCTCGGCGCAGTGAGCTCAGCTGACGCCGATACCTGGGCGGTAGAACTAGGACTTCTATCAAAAGAAGACCCAGTATTAATAACAAATCTTAAGAAAAAAGTTCCTCCAGGAACTTCAGGTGGAGTAACTAAGCTGGGTACTTTAGGATCCTTCTTAGGAGCATTATTCATAGCTATCATTTCAGCTGCCTTGTACCAGTATATTTCTCCGCCGCAGAGTGCAATAGACCCGGTATCAATCTTCATAGTAACATTCCTCTCTGGGTCTATTGCAGAGAAAATAGATAGCTTCTTGGGTGCAACTATTCAAGTTAAATACTGGTGCCCTAAGTGCAATAAGGAAACTGATAAGAAGATCCACAAGTGTGGCATGAAAACAGAATATTTAAGTGGAATAAAATTTGTTAACAATGAGCTGGTAAACCTAATGACTACGCTCTCAGGAGCAATAATAGCAGTGCTCATCTATATACTTCTATTTGAGTAAAATAATGCCTAAAGATCTCAGATTTTATTTAACTCGCTTGGAGCTTTTTCATGAGTTGAAGAAAATGAAGTGTCCTGTGAGATGGCATGCCTACGAGTACCTAATATTTTGCAAGGATTTTATATGCGTAGTTCTACTTGAGCCTTGGAAAGATACAGCATCAATATTCTTTAGAGGAAACCATGAAAAAATCAATTATATAAAAAAGCTTCTATTAAAATATAATGTAAATAAAATAGTTATCAAAAAGATAGATTAACTGTTCTGAGAAAACTTTATATGAGTGTAAAACAATAATTATATCGGCGCCCCGTCGGGGATAGTGGGGCATTATTCGGCGTACTATTAAGTGCACAGTGCCGGGTTTTTAAGAACTCAGCAATCCCAATAAAGTGATGTCTTTATTACATTCAATTCAGATAATTAAGATTACTAAGCCCCCAAAGACGGGGCTCCTCTAAATAATGCTTGAATATAATTAGTGATTAAAAACACTAATTCTTGCTACTTAAAATTCATATTTCTCTCCAGGTTTAAGTATCACTACTTTTGTTTCTACGCCGAGTTCTTTTACTGCCTTAGCGAAGTCCTCTGGATTTTTATCTATTGGCGGGAAAGTTCCGTAGTGCATTGGTATAGCTACTTTAGGTTTAAATAAGGATATGAATTTTGCCGCCTGATAAGGATCCATTGTGAATAGTCCTCCTATTGGAACTAATGCTATGTCTATTGGGTAGAGCTCTGCGTAGAGCTTAATGTCGTAAAATAGCCCTGTGTCTCCTGCATGATATACACTGGCTTCTTTTCCTCTCACTATGTATCCGACTTCTCTACCTCTTTCAGCTGAATGATATGCCGGAACGAGTATTATTTTAATACCTTCGACTTCGGCTTCTCCACCGATATTCATTCCTATTGTTTTTTCAACACCCTTTTCTCTCATGAAATTAACTAGCTCATAGATCCCCGCAAAGCATGCTCCTGTTCTTTTTGCTATTTCTACAGCATCTCCTAGGTGGTCTCCGTGGTCGTGTGTCACAAGTATTATATTGACGCTCTTTATGTCTTCAGGTTTACATGCAGCTTTAGGATTAGTTGAAAGCCAAGGGTCAATTAATATTATTTTGTTGTCTAGCAGTATTTCGAAGGCAGCATGTCCAAGCCACTTTACGTAGCCCATAGTGCCCCCTATAAGTTTACTTAATAGATACACTTAAAGCTTTTTTATGACAAACATCTACGCAACTTAAACATTTTATACATTTTTTACTAGTTATCGTTTCATATTCTATAATATTAATTTTCATTGGACAATTTCTTAAACATTTATCACATTTAATACATTTAGTTGGATCACGCTTAATCGTTAATAAAGATATTTTATTGAAGTATCCCATGAGTACTCCGAGAGGACAAATCCATCTGCAGAACGGTCTTGGTGTAAATAACGAGGCTGCTATGAAGAAAGCTAAGATCGATAATCTTAGTATAGCCCATGGAGTTAGCGAGATTTCTCCTGTGAGAGCTACTTCCAGCATTTTTGATGGCAGTATTATTAGGAGGGTAGCTGATGGACAAAAAGCACAGAATGGCCCTTCGTAGAATGTTTCATCTATTATTTTTCCGTAAATAGGCAACTGAATAGATAAAATAGCTACAGTAACTAAACCTTTTAAAATTACAGTAAATATGACTAGGAGAAGTATCGCGTCTTGAACATAGCTTAGGTCAAACTTAATTTTATTTTTCTTTCCAGCAATTCTCCATAAGGCCTCCTGTATTAAACCAAAGGGACAAACCCATCCGCAAAAAGCTCTCCCAATAATAGCCCCTATAAGGATTATTACACCTATTGTCAGTAGAGGAATGTATCCTTGAGCAATACTTCTCTGAAGTGCCCCCATCGCACATACAATTGTGCTTGAGGGTCTATTAACTATAATAAATACTCCCATAGAGAAGCAGTTTAATACCGGAAGAGGCAATCCTGTGGCTTCTATCTCTACTAAAGGTTCCAGAACGCGTAAATTCATTAGGAAAAAGAAAAATACAGCTAATATTGCTCGTATTACTCCTATCTTTCTTTTAGGCATAGGGGTTCCCTGTGCTTAGGGTAAGAGCCCTTTAAGGCAGCTGGCGCAGGGTATTTGGATCAAGCTTTTAAGGTAGCTCCAGTCACCATTTAAAATACCCATGTATATTAAGATTATTCCTAGAGCTATTAGTGAAAACGTGAAGAATCTTTTTGCTTTTAATTTTTCTTTGCGCTTAGGTTCATATTCTTCTTTCTTTCTTTTAACTAGTTTTCGTCCACAGCGTGTACAGACTTTACTGCTTGGAAGATTTAATGCATTACATTGCGGACATTTAATAGCTCCTTTGCTGACCGCCATTTTCTCTAGGCTTTTAAGTTTCTTCTGCTGTTCATCTATTACCTCTTCGAGCTCTCTTTTTCTTTCTTCATATACTTCTGGACTTATAGTGTCTTTAAACTCCTCTAGCATCGATAAACTATTTAAATTCTTTTGAAGATCCTCTAATACGCTATTATATTTCCTAATTATTTCCTCAAGTGTAAGCTCTCTTTTTGGCTTCGGCGGAACACTGACTATTTCTACTGGCGGAACCTCTACCCCCTCTTTTCTAGGAGGCTTTTCCGCAACTTCTTTAAAAGGCACTTCTTCTCTACTTACTTCGATCTCCTCTCCATATTCACGTATTTCAGAGAAAACTTCTTCAAGTGTGGCAGGCTTCTTTTCTTCTACTCCAATTATTTTCTCTAGATCTTCTAAAGATAATGTAATGGCACCCGTTTTCTCTTTCTCGAGACAAGGTGGTGAAGCAGGGTTGTCTACCTTTATATTAAGCTTAAGACAGCGACCATTTGAAAAAAATATACAGTCTCTACAGTCCTTCGGCACGGTTATCTCCTAGTCTTTCTTTTATATCGAGTATATTAAGCTATTTGTTTCGAGCTAAACTATATTTTCTTTAGGAGTAAGTCTATCACTTCTCTAGGAGTTTTTGCAACAGCTATTCCTGCTTCCTCGAATGCCTTAATCTTGCTTGACGCGGTTCCCATACCCATTGTAATTATTGCGCCAGCGTGTCCCATGCGCTTTCCGGGTGGGGCCGTCTTGCCAGCTATATAGGCGACAACAGGTTTAGAGTAGCCTCTTTTCTTGATCCAGTAGGCGAGTTCTTCTTCCATGGTTCCTCCTATTTCGCCTATCACGACAACAGCTTTTGTCTCTTTGTCTTTCTCGAAAAGCTCAAGAACTTCAATGAAATCCATGCCTACTATAGGGTCTCCTCCTATACCTATGCATGTACTTTGACCTAGTCCAGCTTTCGTTATTAAATGCGCTATTTCATATGTCAGAGTTCCGCTTCTAGAAACTATTCCTATAACCCCTTTTTCGAAAATATGTCCGGGCATTATTCCGACTTTTGATTCTCCTGGCGATATTACTCCAGGACAGTTCGGACCTACTATCCACGCTCCTTTAAGTCTAGCATAAGAAATTACTCGAAGTTCATCATGTAGTGGGATATGTTCGGTAATGACTACTATAAGCCTTATTCCGGCGTCTATAGCTTCGTAAATTGCATCAGGTGCGTACGGCGCGGGCACGAATACTGTCGAAGTATTTATTTCAGGATGTTCAGTGAGTGCCTCTTCTACTGAATTGTAGACAGGTACTCCGTGAACGCTTTGTCCTCCTTTGCCTGGAGTAACTCCAGCTAAAATCTTAGTGCCATAATCCAGCATTGCCTTTGTATGGAAACTGCCTTCTCTTCCAGTTATTCCTTGAACAAGGACTCTAGTGTTCTTATTTACTAATATCATTTCACCACCTCTACAGCTGCCTTAGCTGCTTCTTCCATAGATTCATAAGCTTTTATTCCAACTTTCTCTAAAATCTCCTTGCCTTCTTCTTCCTTTGTACCCATCATTCTAACAAATATTGGTTTGTCTTTTCCGGACTCTTTTAAAGCCTCTACTATTCCTCTAGCTACTTCATCGCACCTAGTTATACCTCCCAGTATGTTAATTAAAATAGCTTTAACTCGAGGATTTGCTAAAAGGAGTTTCACTGCTTCTTTTACTTTTTCTGCTCTAGCTCCGCCTCCTATGTCCAAGAAGTTTGCAGGTTTTCCTCCATAGAAATAAACTAAATCCATTGTCGCCATTGTTAATCCAGCTCCATTGCCTATAATTCCTATATTTCCGTCCAAGTCTACATAGCTAAAGCCTTTTTCTCTCGCAATTCTCTCGTATTCACTAAATTCTTCTTCAGGTGCTTCTATATCTTTATGCCTGTACGCAGAATTGTCATCAATTGTCATTCGAGTATCAAGAGCTAATACCTTGTTTTCAGCCGATATCGCTAAAGGATTTGTTTCAACTAATTCACAGTCATAGTCTAGGAAGATAGAGTACATCGCTTTAATTATCCCTTTTAGTTCTTTGCTCAGTTCTCCTAAATTGAGGAAATTGAGTATTTTTCTTATTTGGTATTCCTGTAGACCTACAAGAGGGTCTATGTATACTTTAATTAAGTCTTCTGGACTTGTTCGAGCTATTTCCTCTATGTTCACTCCTCCTCTCCGCGATGCAATAAAGCAGTAGGCTCTTTTGCTTCTATCTACTGTTATACTTAAGTATAACTCTTTTAATATGTTTATTTTCTCTACAACTAGAACTTTCTTAACTAAACATCCTTTAATAGAACTATCAATTAATTTCTCTGAATTTTTTTCGGCATCTTCGGGTGTTTCAGCTACGATAATTCCTCCCGCTTTTCCTCTCCCTGCCAGGAGCACTTGTGCTTTAATAACAACAGGTTTACCTATTTGTTCTGCTATTTCTCTTACCCTTTTAGGATTCTCTGCTATATCTCCGGGGGGAACAGGTATACCGTATTTTTTAAAAATTTCACGAGCTTGGTACTCATAGAGCTTCATTTAGCCACCTCCGAAAGCTTAATCGAAAAAATGTTATAATAGTTTCCTATTTAAGGAACATCATACTATAAATTAGTGATAGTCGTGATGAAAGTAAAGAGATTATCTACTGGAATACTTGACTTAGACAAAATGTTATGCGGAGGTATACCCGAAGGATTCTTCGTTACATTAACAGGCGAACCAGGTACCGGAAAAACTGTCGCGTGTTTGCACTTCATATGGGCTGGCCTAACTAATTTAGAAAAGTGCATTTACGTAACAACAGAAGAAAGTAGAGAGAGCATAATTAGACAGGCAGCACAATTTGGCATGAATTTTGAAAAGGCAATAAATACTGGTAGACTAATTATAATAGATGCTTTAATGAAAGAAAAAGAAGATCGATGGAGTTTACGCGAGGTTACTTTAGAAGAGTTGATAAGAAAAGTTATCGAGGCTAAAAGAGAGTTAGGTTCTCCTTGTAAGAGACTTGTTATAGACTCTTTAAGTGCTTTCTGGCTTAAAGCTCCGTCTTTAGCCAGACAAATAAGCTATGACTTAAAAAGAATACTCAATAAATGGAGGTTTACAATATATGCTACAAGCCAATACGCTATAACAACAGGCTCTGCTTTTGGATGGGGAGCTGAACACATTGCTGATGGAATAATAAGATTTAAGCGCTCAATAAAGGGAGGCAGATTGAGGAGGTATATCATTATAGAAAAAATGAGGCAAACTCCACATGATTTAAGAGTATACGAGATAGATATAGTGGACAAAGTAGGATTAGTAATATTACATCCTCTAGAAAAACGTGTAGAAGATTATGCCTTACCAGAAAAAGTCATGAGAAAAATACGCGAAGTTACTCAAAAAGATGAAATTATCTAGTTTCAGTCTTCTTGCAATACTCGGCTAAAAAGCATTCTCTACAGAGTCCCTTTTTACAGTACAACTTATCGTGAATATAGAAAATTGTCTGAAGCCATCCAGAGAGCCTGCCGAATGTTTTTACAAATACGCTTCTTAAACACTCTTCAGCTAGCGGACATTCTATACACGTATTTTTTAAACAGTAGTTTTTCTGCGGCAGTTTGCTATAAGATACTAAGTCGAGTCTATTGACCATTGTAACTAAATGCTTGTCGCAGGGCACAGACATTTCGTCAACAGCGACAAAGAGCAGATAAGCGTCAGCTATTTTAGGTCCACATCCCCAGCACTTTAGTAGCTGCTTTCTTATATCCCACGAGTCCCTAGTTAAGTCTTCTTCATAAGGCTTAACGTATTTCAGATAGTCGCTTAGAGCTCTGGGGAGCTGCTTTAGCTGAAAACTGTTTCCTATAACTTTCATATCTATTCTCAAAATTCTTGAAATATCTCCTTCAGAGACCTTCCATATTCTTTTGCACCATTTTATGACATTAACATGAAAATTAGTAGTTTTAGAAAGAAATATTGATATAAACATATATACTCTATCGAAGGGGTTAACGGATAAACTTACTTCGGAGTAACGACTTATAATAGCCTTTACTATTTTCAGTAGTCTTCCTTTTAGGTAAGCCATATATTTTTCAGGATAAAACCACTCGCCAGTGAGATAATGCATTAATTTCTCGCTTATATCACTTATTATTTCTGTCGGCGAAATAACCGTTAACAGTTTACCGGAATCTTTGCCTATTACTTTCAAGTACTTATTCTCATCTATTCTGTCTAATAGCACAAGATTAAATGAAGGATAAAGTGTTAGGTTTAAATTAATTGGCCTAGATAAAGTGTATTTTCGTAAATATTTCATATATTTTAATTAAATTTACTTATAAATTTTATTCTTTATATCTAATAGCATTTTATAGAATATAGTTACTTCGCTTGATGTTATGATGTACTTGTCTTCTTTTATACTTAGAGCTAAGTCTGAAATAGAATTATCTCTTTCTATTAGCACTCCTCCTTCACTTACTTTATAACCTCTGTAAAGAACTTTTCTTATTTTAGCTAAGGCAAGTATCTTCTTGTACTCTGGATCATGTAAACTAGAAAGGTATTTTTCATATTCTTCGGGGTCCTCTCCTTTTTTAGCTGTTATTAGTTTTGCCAATATTTCTGCATACTCTGAGATATACTCAATAAAATCTATTATAGCATAGGGCTTGTCTTCGTCTGAAGACGAAATAACTCCTTCATAGGCTTTTTCAACACGTTTCCACGATCTCTTTAACGCATGTCTAAGTGGTGATATTTTATACATTTTCTCCATGCTAATTTCTTTATTAACGGTAATAAGTGTTTAGGAAAATACACATGTTAATCGGTTGCATAGTTTATAGTAAATAATATGTAGAAGTATATTTTAGTATATTTTGTGATGATATAGGCTCTTTTATTGTTTTCCATGATATTCTAAAGAAATTTTTGTTTTTTGCTACTATTTCTAAGTTTTTTATAAAATTCTTAGTTATAGGATCTGAAGGATACCCAGAACCTAACTCACCTAAAAACCGCTTAATTGAAGATATGAGAGAATCTCTCATAACTTTAGCTATAATGGATGCAGCTGACACAGGAAGATACTTCTCATCAGCCTTATGCTCACATATTATTTTCACATTTGTTTGTTTAAGTTTATTTTCTATTCTTCTTTGGAATTTTCTGCTATTTATAGACGCTGCGTCAATATATATTATATCGGGCTTAAGTTCATTTATTGCTTGAGAAAAAACATTTGCCTCTAATTCAGTTAAAGACTCTCTGCTATTTACATAATAGTCGATTGTAGGTGGGTTCACTATAATTATAATAGTTTTTTCTACATTTTCTATTATTTTATGGAAAAGTTTTTCTCTAGTTTTAGGTAATAATTTTTTCGAGTCTTTGACGTTTAGCTTGAATAGCAGACTAAGATCTTCCTCTTTCAGGGCTACGGCTGCTACCACCATTGGTCCTACTACCGGCCCTCTTCCAGCTTCATCTATACCTACAACTCTTTTACTATTCATAATTTCTAGGCACATAGAGTATAAAGCTGGCACTAAAAAGTCCTTCTAATATCGCAGTAGCCTGTATGGCTATATCTACTGCTTTAAGTAAATCATCTCTAGACGTATCAATTTGCAAATTCAATACTTTTGACAATTTTCTTTTTATGTTCTTTGTATTTTCCTCGTAACATACTAGGTACACTTTACTTACATTTAATTCATTTAATTTCTTTATTTTATCTACTGTTTCAAATAAGTATTGAGAAGAATCAATATTAAAGTAAAACTGACCATTAAAGAATGTTAAATTTATACTATCATTAAGTTTAAAAAATATATCTCTATATTGAAATACTTTCGGCATAATGTTATTAAAGAAGAAAAGTGGTTTTTTAGTTTCATTTGATATATTTAAATCATTTTCAGCTAAATAGCTTCTCTTGAATAATACTACATAATCTATTATTCTTTGCACTATACTGTTTAATTTATTTATATGTTTTATAGGTCCTGTTTCTAGAACATTTATTTTAAATTTCTCTCTGTAGTACGCTATATCAATAACAAAATATTTATCTGGTATTAGATTTGAAAGCACTAAAAAACATTTCTCTGACTTTAGAAAAGGTTCTATTAGTTTAAGTGCCCGAAGTTTCTTCAAGTTTCTGTGGTTCATATTCATGGTTTTCAGTCATTCTTACTGAAATGTATATCACTAATATTATTAGCGCTGCTACTATAATTGAGTTAGGATAAGCTGCTATGAATGCTAATGCCATAAAGTATAGGGACTGTATTAGTTCTCCTGAGTAAAACGCATTCTTTGAGCATTCAATAAACTTAGATGCATAATTATAGTTTGAAGACCCAAATATTCTGTTCACTTTATACTCTTTCAGTATTATTGAATAGCGTGCTTTCGTTTTTGATATGCGGAAGCCCCACTCGAGGAATAGGTTTGTTAAGTCTTCTCCTGCTGCCTCAGATAATGCGTCCACGAGTTCTTCATTAGTATTTATCTCGCCTTTAGACACTATCACTTTGAATACTTTAGAGTAGTACGTGAAGTTACCATAATTATTCCCTAGTGTTAGGACTATGTAGTATGATAATGCATAGTAAAGGAATATATTGCTCGGTCTTTTCAATACTGACCAGTACTGTATGAAACCTATTTTCTTTGAAGTACTTAAGTACTCTTCCGCATTCTTTACTAAATCCTCGTGTCTATAAATTGCTCCACTTAAATTGAAATAGTATAGACATAGGTGTATGCTAAAGTAATCGGCGCACCCTTCATGGAACCACAATAGAGAGTAGGGATTTACTCCAGCTCTCCATAGGAAGTGGTGTACTAATTCGTGTAGAGCTATTTGCTCAAAGAAACCCTTTTTAGTTCTTATCCAGAGAATATTCAAATAAATGTCTCCTAGTTTTTTAGCCTTTAATGGCACATATCCCATTATACTTACTTCCTCTAGTGAAGGTGCCTTGAATCTAACTGTAATATTGTCTAAGTCTACATGGAAAATTTCTCTCAGTATCGGATATGCTTTCTGGTATGTTTTTATTATTCTATTTGCTATACTGATATAGCGTGGATGAGTTATAATATTTACTTTAATTATTTTACCTGAGTATTTAATTTCGCTATTTACTTCAGTTAACTGAGTCTCATTTATCGCATAGTGAATCATTATTCTTAGGGGCGTTACTTGCGGAATATAATTGAGTACGAGGTATTTACCCTCTACCTTTCTTGAAGATATTTTGGGATAAGTTTCAATAACACTTATGTAAGCTGGCAAATATACTCTTATTAATCCTCTCATTTTTTCATCGAAATATACTAATGGCGACATAAAAAACGCTGTTTTTTGACCTATAAGTGAAGCATAAGTGAAATAGTAACTTATTTCGATTCTAAGTGGTCCCTTAAAGTGAAAAGAATAATTGTTGTAAAAAACATAGTTTGTCGTTACTTCTTTACTATCGGTAATAATTCCCTGCTTTATGCTCATTTTCCAGGTTATATTGTTAGGCAGATATAACCACGTAGCCCCTGACTGAAGAGGAATATCTATTTCTATTTTAATTTGAGCATCTCCTTGATCGTTTACAAAGAAATCGTAAATAATGGTACCCATCTCGCTCAGAACAGTTTTCTGCTGTGTAGTTAAGGGAACAATTACTATGATTAAGATAAGAGCTAACGCAAGACCTTTTTTCTGCACATCTTTAGGTATATTACCTCTTATTTTAGCTTATCTAATATACACTAGATCTCATGTAAATAAATAAAAGGCTGGCAGAAAAAATATCTGTTCCAACACTAGTTAGGTAAATAGTGTAGCATGCGATGGGATTTAGAAAGAAGATATAGAATCACACCATTTATTGATAAAATAGTTGAACTGATTGTCAATTGTATTTTAGAGCTAAATAATTATTCCGATAGCATTCAACTTGATGTCACTGGACATAAACAAATATACATAGGTGAGAGAATTTTTAAGGTAAATCTAATCGAAAAAACAAATGAAGAAGCATTACTAAACTTTAAAGTAATTTACTATTTTACAGATAATTATGGCTATAAACGGCAAGCTAAACCAGATGATTATATTATAAAGATAATTGCCAGAAAAAATAGTAGTGGCTTCCATATACTTATTAGACAGAAGAGTGGAATAGGTAGAGTTACACCAGAAGTAATATGTTATTATATAGATAAAAAAATTGCTCAAAGATTAAAGCGTAGAATAAAAAATTTAAAAATAACTAGAGAAAATTAACATCCTTTGCATTTACTAATCCCTCCTAAGATATTATTCCAGAGAGTATCTAGGTCATCCCTTAGCACTTCGACTAGGAATTTCTCAAGAGATTTATCCTGACCAATGAGTAAGTCTTTTAGGTTTGTGAAAATCCCACTCGCTATAGCTATTAAGACTGCTAAAGCCATCACTGCTAGAGCTAGGAGTAAGCCTTCTTCGAGTAACTGAGCTCCCCTTTTATTAAATATTCTCTTGAGTATCTTTACCATATTTCCCCGTAGTATTGTTCCATGCCATTAATATCTTTCAGAGAGGGGGCGCAGACAGTAATCTTTGCGAAGTACCGCTATATACTTAATTTTTATATTTTTATCATTTAATAAAGCGCCTAAAAAATAATCATTTACTATTATTTTAATAATAATTGTTATATTTTCATTTTTATTCTCAATTTTTATTTTATTTCTCATCAATACTATATTCACC